>Ga0315284_10000768_pt1 | contig 44129 bp, 48 predicted proteins | sample YL17G09_16_MG_FD_203696 | JGI IMG/M metagenome (GOLD analysis project Ga0315284, IMG submission 203696) | Sediment microbial communities from Yellowstone Lake, YNP, Wyoming, USA - YL17G09_16 | ecosystem: Environmental > Aquatic > Freshwater > Lake > Sediment | place: USA: Wyoming | collected...
GCCGCACCTCGTAGCCTTTGGATTTGGATCTGACGCTCGTTCCCGGCGCCTGAGACTTCAGTGCCACTGTACGCAACGGTCGCGTGGTCCGTGTACGTTTGCTTGTGGGTCACGAGAAGGATGGGGATCCCTGTCGTTGTCGCGAGCTTCTCCAAGAAGCGGCCTGTTTGATCCACATAGTCGTCCGACACAGCCGCCAGAGTCTCGTCGAGCAAGAGGATCGGCCAGCGCTTGAGTCGGAGCATCGCGAGAAGGCGGAGGACCAGAGATGCAATCGACGCAGGGCCACCTCCGAATGCCTCTAGGGGATGCCCCCGGACAGCAATCTTGGTCCCTTCCTGCCGAATGAAGAAGTCGATCGCAATGAGGGATCTCCGATGGGCCACCTCAGCCTCGAAGGAAAGCTCCTGGTCTTGAAAGATGGAATGGAGCCCCTCGGTTACGACCGATTCGATCGACTTGACGTGATCAAGGACGAGCTTATCCATGAGGGCGCGGAACAGCTCCGAGACCTTGGCCAGCACGTCAATCTTGGTCGCGAGGGCCTCAACCTCCTTGGATCGGATGTCGAGGTCCCCCACGGCCTGATCACGCACTGCTTGGAGCCGAGCCGCAGACTCTCCGAGAGCCCGGACGCGTTGGGCTGAAGTCAGCCCATGTCCTGCATGATGCGTGTCACCTTGCATTTGTAGGCGTCCTTCGGTTCCTTCCCCGCTTCGATCCCGCTCCCGCCGACGACGTGGCCCTTGTTGTCGAGCCAGAACTCGTCAATCGTGCGGAGCATCACCTTCTCCTTGCCGTTCTCGGTGGGGACGGTCATGACGCGAAGCTCAACCTTCTCCGACTTCGAGTTCTTGAAGAGTTCGACCAGGTGCTCGATGTTCACGTTGGTCTGGATGTCGCGACCCTCAGACATGGGCTTCCCATCGGGCCCCACCGGGATCTCCACGGCAACCGAAGGGCTCGTCGATTGACTGTCGGCCTCCGTGACCCGGAATCGAAGCGCCGGTGCCGTGTGATCGAACTCCACCCGGATCTTGTTCCGCGTCGGGGACAGCTCCGATGCCGTGAAGCTCAAGCTGTTGAGCAGCGGAGTCTTGTCGACGAGCAGGACCGTCTTGTCGAGCGAGAGCTTGGGGTACGAGAAGCTCGTGTAGGTCTTCTTGTGGTGCGCCCACCCGATGACGCGGCCCTTCGAGTCTTGCGCGAACGTCTTGTTCGCTCCGGTGAGGACCTTGATGGTGCCCTCACACTTGGCGAGGAACTGGGCGAAGACCGAGAAGTGCTGCCCGTGGAGTGACAGCGGCTTCCCCTGGAATTCATCGCTGAAGAGGTAGAATGCCTGTACGCCTGTTGACGCGTAGAGGTACCCGTCCCCCTTCGTGAACTCCGGGTTCGACGCGTCGAAAACCTGGAAGGTCTTGAGGTTCTCCTCGACGTGGGTGTCCTTCTCCTCAGCCGTGAAGGGTTGGCTCAGGCGCATGCCTTCCTTGAGGAGAGAGACCGGGAACTCGCGCGGATTCGTCGCAGCCTCCAGCTCCTTGTCACACGTCCCGAGAAGCCTTGGGTCGAAGGTCGATCGCTTGCCGCCGGTGCCCTTACCGAAGTCGTAGGAGACCGTGAAGGCGTCCCCTTCGCTCTGGGCTGTGAAGGAGCCCGTACCATCGACGAACTTGAACGCATCGATGTGTTGGGCCGGGTAGATGAACGGACCCTCCCCCTCGACATCGGTGATGGGGAAACTCGCACGAGCGACGCGGAGAGCGTCTTGCGAGTAGATGTTGCAGACGTCGTTGCCCGCCTCGTCCTTCCTCACGACAAGGAGGTAGCCCGTGTTGCCCTGGGGGGTGATCGCCCGAGGTTGGACGATGCGCACCATGTCCACAGCAGCGTTGAGATCACTTGCCTGAGCCTTGAACTTGATCGTGTTACCCATTGTCCATCCTTCATTTCTTGTCGAAGGCGGCCACAGCACCCTCGACCTCTACGAGCTTGGTCTCGAAATCGGTGATCATGGATTCCAGGTCCTTTTGGGCCTTATCCCTCTCACTGGCCAGGTTCTTGGGGTCATACCCCGCCGCCTTTGCTTCCTGGAGGATCTGAGCCAGTTCCTCCTTCTTCGCCTGAAGCTGCCCACCAAGACCCGCCTTCTTTTTGGTGACGGTATCGTGGCGCTTCAGGAGGTCGTCGATTTTGCGCTTGATCTCGTCCGGCGTCATCTTGCGTTCCTCCCTTCCAATCACAGTCCGAGGTCTTCTACACCCGAGACTGCCTCGATCGACGGAGAATTCGACTTTTCGTAAGCCGTCCCCTCGTCGCACATAGCCAGGAAGGGGCATAGCTTGCACTCACGCGTCGGCCGCGTTGGAAAAGCCTCAAACAGCCGCTTCTTCGGGTCCGAATCCTCTACGCTGAGCCTGCGCCCACCCGCCTCGATGGTCCGAACGACCCCCATCACAGCCTCGTTGAGCACCTCCACGTCGCGTACAGTGCAATCAACCCAGTCAAGGCTCTCTTCGGGCTCGTACTGCCAGTAGAGAAAGCCGAAGCGATCAGGGAGACTCCCGTGCTTCTTCTGGAAAAGCATCCCGTACCACTTGAGTTGCCGCCGATCGACGTACTTGTCCCGCCACCGCGAGCCTTTGCCATCGATGAGAACAAGGTCCCCCTGTGGGTGAAGGCGCTGAATGATGAAGTCGCACCGTCCTCCTAGGGTGTGGCCGTCGAAATCCGAGTCGAGCCTCACCTCGGGCTCCGCGTCGACACCAACAAGGCGATGGTGACGAATGATCGCCAACCCACGCGGGATGGTTTTCCGAACATCCGCTTCGACGTCAGCAAAGGACTTGTAGACCTTGGACTGCTTCCAATCCCACGTCCCGCTCTTCGATTCCTTCTCGATGGTCCGCTTCATCACGCGAGGGACCCGGCTCATGAGCGCCTCAACGGGATCGGGAGCGTGCCAGAGCCGATCCTTGTAGAAGTACTCGAAGAGTGTCCCCACGACAGCCCCGTAAAGCATCCCCACACGGTTGTCCGGCGCCGGAGGCTTCGTCTTGTTGATGTACCCGTGCCAGTACGATCGCGGACACTGCTCGTACTTCTTGAAGCCAGAATACGAGAGGTACATCAGCCGACGCCCCCACGAGCACGTTCGAGGTACTCGACGGCCGTACGTTGGACATCCGTGGCGAAAGAGAGCGTTGCGATGTTCTCTTCGATCGACTTCTCGGTGTCGATGGATCCGCTCTGCTGAAGCGTGAGGATGAACTGGTCGATGCTCTTACTCTCTTGCTCGACCCGCTCCTTGCGCTCCATGTCGAACACATCCTCGGGAGGGGCCACGAGGAGCGTTATGGGGGTCACCCGGATGCCATCATGATCGGCTTCGATGAAGGCGACCTTGGGTGTCCTTGTGATGTTCTCATGGCTCAGGGCCCCACGACTCACGGCGCCCAGGTTCACGAACGTCTTGCCGAAGACGGTGACGATGCCCTGGTCCTTGTGCCAATGCCCGAAGCAATTATGGACAAGCACCCCACCCGCCACGTATTCGCCCGTGTCCGTCCGAAAGTTATGGACGGGCCCTTCATAATGGAATCGTGACACCTCTCGTACACGGGCATAATACAAGCCACCATCGAAGAAGCCTGCAACTTTGGTTTTACTGCGACAGGGAGGTTGGACCCCAAGCCTATGGGATATGAGTTCAGCATCGTCCCCGTAAAAGGAGATGACATTACACGGAAAGTTACCCCCGTCCTGGGGGGGTCGTATCGTAAAGTATGGGCGAAGGCCGACAGATAGCGCCAAGAAGAATACTTGGAAGGCCATCACTTGAGAGACAGTAGCTCCCATCACATCGGTCTTTGATGATCGCGCATGCCCGTCCCCAAGAAGCCATCCTACTAAAAACTCGGTGCGGGAAATCGCGGACTGTTGCCAGATCCAAGACGAAAGGCTCTTCCGATCGGAATACCGACCGCCATGCTCTGCAAAGAAGTCGGCGATCTCTCGACCATAGGCGCAAACCTGAATACAGGCACCAGAGGTGGGATGTTCATGCGAGTCTAACCCAAAGAATTGTTTCACAAGGTCTCGTACGTCCCCACGCAGGTCCGCCTCATCTGCGTGGAAGGACCACGCGACACCAGCTACGGGTTCTTTGTCCCGGTTCGTGATAATATGCCCCTCCGCTGCGTAGTACCCGAGCAATCGAGCAAGACCTGGTTCGGATGCTGCCCCGGTCGGAATCTGGGGGACGGGCAAGGCGACATAATCCCCGCCCTCAATCTGAGCAGCGCCCACCCACGTGGCTTGGACAGCAGGCGCCTTTTCACACCCAGAGCACGGGTATGAAGTGCGCGTCTTGTCCGGGTGACATCGACGAGTTGAGCGTGACGGTAGAACACAACGTAGATTCCTTGCGACCCAGTAAGGGTGTTCTGCGGTCGTCCCTGGCACCAGAGGTGGCACCCCCTCAATGTCAAGACGCACCAAATCTTCGGATACTTGACGAACCGGGTGCGCAGCACCTACGACTGTTGACCCACTTCGACCCAAGACAACAGCGCCTTCGGTGATATGTGCGATGGGGATGGGACGGTAAAGCCAATCCAGCACCGGCGTTTCCGGGGGGAAACACCAAACGTCAGGGCCATCCTCCGACGCAAGATCGGAGTAGCGGAAGACGGGCTCCCCAAAGAACTCTTCAACACGAGCGGGGGGATCATCCCCGGCGAGCTGATGGACAACCGCGATGAGGTACGTGTCCCCTGGTTGTTTCTTGATCGCCAAGAGATCAGCCAGCGTACGTGTTGGACTGTACGGGGCCCCCACAACCCGGACGCGAAGCTTGCCGTCCTCGAACACCTGGTCCCGGAGTTGTTGGAAGACCCCGCTCGCGAAGAGGACCCCGAGGGGTTGCTTGTCGATGGTCTCCAGGTTGTTGTAAGCGACGTCGTGGTTCCCCTCGACCTCGAACGTGGGGCACGGGTAGCCCTTCTGGATCTGAGCTGATTTCACGACAAGGGCGTGAGAGTTCCGGCTAGCCGACTTCAGGTGGATGTAGTCGCCCCCATCGAGCACCGCCGCAGCCTCGTGTTCCTTCGCAAACCGACCGATCTGCTCCAGGTTCGACCAAATCTCCGTCGGGTAGTCCGCCTTCCACGAGACAGGGCTCCGATCCGAGACGTGGGTGTCCGTCCGGTAGATGAAGGCAATCCTCGGCATTAAACGCCCGCTACACCGGCATGTGTGTGACGTTCCGAGCTAATCGGCTGGGTGCACATGGGGCAAAGGCCAAGGGTGTCGATCTCCCCCGCTACCGCCACCTCTTCCACCGCCGCCTCTTGGTATTCGGCCTCCAAAGCCCCCACTGTCTTCGTGGTGGCCGCGTAGCGTTGTGCCAGGGCCGCGAGCCCCTGAAGGTGCTCGGCAGCCCCAGACAGCCCCTCAGTGTCAGGGATAGGTGTCGCTTCGAGCACCTTCCACCGGGTGAGGATGTCTTTCGATGACCGGAGCTTCTCCATCCACCCGTGGAGCTGTGTGAACGTGCCCTGCTTCTCTCGAACCAAGTCCGCGTCGGGGATCACGATCGTGGCCACATCCTCCAAACTCTCAATGGCCGTTTGATGCTTGGCGACCGACACCGCTAACCGGCACACGTTCGTGAAGGCTTGGTCCTGATCTTGGATCGGCACAATTTCTGGGACGACAACCGCGTTCGTTTTCGCAAGACTCTTGATGTCCCGTGCCAACGAAAACGCCGTGGTCAGGATGCGATCGATCTCATCGAGCTTCATGCGGGCCATGTCGAGCGCACGTTGGCTCGTTTCAACAGCCCTGACCCTGACCATCACCGCGTCAAGGCCATCGTAAGCCATCACCCGGAGCTTCAGTTCGAGAACGTCTTTCTCCCGGAGCTTCCGGTTCGACGCTGCCTCTTTGCGATCTTTTTCTACGAGGCGCATCGCGACATTGATGCTGTCTAGCCGAGCAACATCGGAGAGAACGTCCGCTACAACCGTCCCGGACTGATCAAGAAGGAAAATGGGGCTGAACTGATCCGACACTTGGATCAGTTCCTTACCCTCCGCGATCTTGACGAGACCGAAGGAATCCTGGAGGAAGTCCGGGGTTCCTTTTCCAGCGACCGTGTACTCCTTGCCGTTGAAGACATAACGATTGACGGAATCACCCTTCTCCCAAAAGAGGTCGAAGTCCTTTGCACGGATGTGCACAGAACAGGCGCACTTGCAGGTCTTGGTGTCCTTGAGGTGACGAGAGCACTCCGACCCGTGCCGCACCAACGCGTCGACGGGAGCGCCCGTGAGGGCCGCCTTCACGGCCCTCACGATAGCGCTCTTACCGATGTTGGACTTCCCCACAAGAGCGGTGAACCCGTCGATGTTGACGGTCACGTGCCCAATGCTCTGGAAGTTGCGGATCTCGACTTCGACCATGGCCCTAGTTCTTGGGCTCAGCCTCGTCGGCCTCAGGTGCCTCAATGACGGCATCCTCTTCTGAGACCGTCTCCTCCGTCGCTTCGACCGCCGACTGTGCCTCCAGCTCCTCATCGTCCATGTCGTTGATCTCGACAGACGTTAGGTCGGCTGCCTCATCCAGCTCGTCCAACTCCTCCGGCTTGAGTGGCTCAGCGGACCTGCTGATAGCCTCCGTGATCTTGTGACGAAGTTCGTCGAAGACCTTCGGGTTCTCCATGAGGTACTTGCGGAACTTTTCCTTCCCCTGGGTGCGATGGGCCCCAAACGCAAAGTAGGCCCCTTCCTTCTTGATGAAGCGGTTGACGACGCCAGCCTCGATGATCGACAAAAAGTCGTCGATGCCGTAGCCGTAGCGGATAAACATTGAGGTCGAGTGGTTCTGCTTCCCATCGATCCCCGACTTCACGCACTTGACATCGGTGAGGTTGCCGTAAGGCCGCTTCACCTTCCGGCCCGTCAGGGCATCCTTGACCTCGACGAACTCCGACTTGATGCGGCTCGTCCGAAGTCGCAAGGAGCAGTGGAACTTGAGGGCCTTACCGCCTGCCGTGTTCTCCTTCTCCCCACCGTGACCGCCGCCGGTATCGATGACGGCTCGCGTTTGGTTGAGCAGAACAAGTGCTGTCCCCGCGTGACCCTTGATCGTCCTCTTCGAGTCATCGACCGGATACTGCCGGAGCCACTGGCAGTACTTCTTGAGGGCGTCCGTCAGCTTCCCGGCCACGGCGCCGACCTTCGCCGCATCCGTGAACTTCTTCACTAGCTCGGCTTCCGGGTTCATCGCAGCAATCGAATCGATCACGATGATGTCGACGCCCACCATGATGGCGACGCGGATCATCTCGAAGCCCTCTTCCATGCTGTTCGGTTGGAAGCACTGGAACGACTCCCTGTCGTTGATGACTCCGAGCTTCCTCGCGTACTGGAGATCGACCTTGTTCTCAAAGTCGAGGAAGAGGCCAACACCCCCTGCCTTTTGCACTTGAGCCATGGCCGACAGTGCCAGGGTGGTCTTGCCACTCCCCTCGGGCCCGAAGACTTCCGTGATACGCCGACGCGGAAAGCCAGGACAGATCGGGAGCCCATCCGGGCCCAGTGTCCCGCCGATGAGGTTGTCGACCGCGAGAGAGCCCGTCGGTACGAACCCCAAGGTCTCGTGTGCAATCGGCTTGTGTCCGTACGTCTTGAGGATCCACGCACTTGCACGGGCGAGACGAGCCTTCTGATCGGCCGCCGTCATTGTGGACTTCGCTTTGGCCGGAGCCGCTACGGTCTTTGCTGCTTTGGGTGTCTTTTCTTTGGCGTTCGTCATCATGAAGTCTCCGTGGAAGAGAACCTGAAAAACCGGTGGTTCTCCTTGAAAATGGCTCCCGATTTGACCTCTAGCCCCGCCCTTGGACCACGCGTGATCTTGTGGATCTTCGCGAAGGCTTTGAATTCGGATGGCGTGAGGTCGGCCTCTGCGATTACCCCGCGAAGGAGTAGCCAGAACCGGGCTGCGTATCTGGCGATGTGATAGGCGTCTGCCTCGTTGTGGTTGAGTACCCCCCGGAGGCCGGTGTCCGCCTTGACGGCGTCCACCATGTCACTCTTGAACATTTTGCCCTTACGGACTTGGGGATCTTCCTTGACGAGCATTTTGAGGGTGCCGGGGTCAAAGAAAACCACATCCCTGCGACGCTTCCAGATCGCCTCGTTCACCATGAGGAAGAGGCCGTAGAGCCCTTCCGACCACAGCTCGCCGAAGGGTGGCGATTCAACCCCAACGGCTTGGACGAGGAGGTACTTGTCGAGCAGCGATCCTACGCTTTCTCGCATGTCCACATAGCGCTTGACCCACAGGGTCTTCGGCGATGAGACAAAGATCCCCTTCGCCACAATCCGAGCGGTACCAACCGCCTCCGAATCGTGGACACACCAACCGAAGCCGGTGAGTGACGGATCGAGGCCAAGGGTGATCATGGACGTCTCGGCGAACCGAGTCATTGAGGCACGGTCCGAGGCGAACCCCAGACCGTGCCTCGATTCCTTCGATCAGACCTGGTCGAGCAGATCGGTAAAGTCGCCGCCGCTCACGTCCTGAACGACCGATCCGCCCAGTCCGAGCTTCGCCCGGAGTTGATCGGTGGTCATCTCACGGAATGGGACGAGCTTCGCGTAGAAGGGGACTGCTTTCGCGAGGACCTGAGCCTTGAAGTTCTCGGACTTCTGCCAGATGGCAGCGCCGACGAACGAGACGCCGATCTTCTGGAACTGCGGATCCTTGCACTCCAGCTTGATGTCCTGGCCAGCGAGCGACAGGCCGTTCTCGCGAAGACCTTCGTTCTGCTTCCAGATGTCCTCGTAGATTTGCTTCGAGAAACGCCACGGGGTGACACGCCACTCCCCGCGCTTGATGCCCTCTCGATCGATGTTCCCCTCACGGTCAGTCGGGTAGACCAGGAGGAGGGTCGAGAAGTACAGCTTGGGCTCGGGGAGGCGCTTCCAGATTGCGTCCCCTTCCGGGCCATCCTTGCCGAGACGGGAAAGGGCGAAACCGAGCCCCTCCTGGTAGTGGGCCATCATCTTCTTGAAGTGGACCGACCCAAGGTCCAGTTTCTCGATCTCGGTGAGCGTGTCGACCGCGCGTGCCTTCTCGGCTGTGCTGAGGGTCTTGGCCCGCTCTTCGAGTGCAGCCTTGGCCACCGCGATGATCTCGTCCTTGGTGAGCGTCTTGGAGTCCTTCTTCGCCGTCGCACGTGCCGTCGCCACCGCGTTGGCATCGACCGGGTGGAAGTAGAGGAAGGCGGCACGAAGGATCTGACCCTTCGTCATCTTCAGCCACTCTTCACGCTGCCCGAAGAACTTCTTGCCGTCCGCATCGAGGCCGACATCGTCTTCGAACTCGCCGTAATCGTAATTCGTATCTGCTGACATGACCGTTTCTCCTTTAGGAACGCCTCGACCACGAGTGCTGTTTAGGCGGGAGGTCGAAGCGAACGTTTTCGGTTTTGGGATGGGAACGAAACGGCGGACCTACAGGACAGGAGGCATGAGCTTTTGAAGGGCTCGGGCTTTTGGTCTGGTAGATCCGCCGAACGGGCCACTACACCGAAAATAATCAAAACTAAAGAGAATCGAGAAAATCGGAAAGGTCGTCTTCTTCCGCAGGCTTGGCTGCCTTTTTGGCGGACTTCGACTCTTCCCCGGCGTCGAGAAACTGTCGGATTACAGCTTCCTCGTCTTGATTGGGGGAAGCGACTGTAGCTGCCGGGCTCGGGGGAGCTTCGGGAACAGGCGTCGCGGGCTCAGAAGGGGCTTCAGGGACCGGGGGTGAGGCTTCTTCGACCCCAGAGCCATCCAGCGCTTCGGGAGCCGCCTCAGGGTCGGCAGGCGGTGCCTTCCCGGTGAGCAGAGCGTCCAACTCGTCCTGATCGATATCCTTGAAGATCCCCGGTTCCGTTCGTTCGTCGCCGTACATGGCACCCGTCTGGATGTCCGTGTTCATCAGCCGACGCTCTTCCTTGAGGATGTCCATGGTCGCGTGCAGCTCACGGCTCCGGTGAACGACAACCTTGAGAGAGGCTTCCAGAGCGGTGGCGAGCCGGCGTGCGCTGTTGATCTCCATCTGGGCATCTCGAAGCATGTGAGAGACCGTTGATTTACGATCCTCAATGCTACCGAGCCGGCGAACAGATTCATCGGTGGCGAGTGCCGCGTCGTATTCGAGCTTGTAGGTGTCTTCGAGGGCTCGAAGATCCGCCGCCGCAGACGCCTTCTCACGGCTCACCTCACTGAAGAGCAGGCTAACCCGGTTGAGGTGATTGCGGCACACGGCCATACGCTCTTGGAGATACGCAGGCCCCAACGTCCGAGGCTCCTCCATGATGTCGATGATGTAATGATCCAGCTCGATGTAGATTGCGTCGATACGCGCCTGATCGATCATTGCGAAACCTCACCCGCAAGCAGCCTCGCGATTTGATTGTCGTACGCTTCAAGGATGGGTCGGAGTTCGTCTTTGGCCGAGCTACCATTGAGCATCCCTCGCTTCACCGCGTCATCGTAGACGGTTGCAACGACCTGCTTTGAGATAACGCATCGAACGAGCCGGATCTCCTCCTGGTTGAAACCCACTGGACTGTCCGTTTCGTCCGTGGCCTTCCGGGAGCACCCCAACGAGTAGAACGCGCTCCTCTTCCGCCCGTTCATGTCCTTCTCATCGAGAGAGAACGACACCGTTATACGGTCGAAGGAGATATCAGCCGAGAGGTTCTGGAGCCTCGCCCGCTGTTCCGGTGTCAGGCGCTCGAACAGGCTCTTCTTCTCGTTCTCGTTCTCGCTCATGGGGGGCCTCTAGCGCCCTTACTACACCGGATGCGATCAGCCGGGCCTCATCTGTAACAGCCCGTCCGAACATGGTATTTCGCTGGACAACGTTGTCGTTGGCGATGGCTTTCAGCACAGCGTTCGCATCGCCCAAGAGCCAAACCTTCCGGCGAGCCCTCGTGACGGCTGTGTAGAACAGGTTCCGTTGGAGCATCCGACCTTGGGTCTTCACGATGGGCATGAGGATGGTGTCGAACTCCGACCCCTGACTCTTATGCACGGTGATCGCGTACGCGAGCTTCAGCACCTCTGGGGCATCGGTCTTTGGGATGTCGACGTGGATGTCCATAGACCCCGGCCCAATCCCGTGGATGCGTAAGGTCAGAGCCGTCTTGCTGATCGTGACGAGCTTCCCCATATCCCCGTTGTAGACGTTCAGGTCGTAGTTGTTCTTAACGACCATGAGCCGGTCCCCCTCACGAACGTGAAGGTGCCCGGCTTTCCATTCTTCCTGTCCTAGTGTCTCTGGGTTGAGCTTGTCCCGAAGGCGTCCGTTCAAATTGTTGACGCCGACGATACCGTCATACTTGGGGCTAAGGACCTGAAAGTTGGCATCCCGTGCCTTCAGCTTACCCGCCGCCTCGACGATGAATTCTACGATTCGTTCCTCATCCACCAACGAGACGAACTGAAACTCCGAGTCGGCTTGCCGAACATCCGGTATCGGGGAGACGCCTCGATTGATGTTGTGGGATGCGACGACGATGGCGCTCGTTTGAGCCTGTCGAAAGATTTGGGTGAGGCGGACGTTGGGGACCTCGGGACAAGCAATCAGCTCTCGAAGGACATTACCTGGGCCGACCGACGGCAACTGCGCATCATCCCCCACGAGGACGAGCATCGTGGAGGGGTGGAGGGCATCCACGATGCGGAAGAACAGCTCTTGATCCACCATCGACATCTCGTCAACGATGACGGCCCCCGTGTTGAACTTATTCGAGCTGTCGTAGCCCCATTCTTCACCCGTGTACCCGAACGTCCGATGGATCGTTCCCGCCTCTTCTTCGGTCACCGAAGCCAGCCGCTTGGCTGCGATGCCGGTGGGTGCCATGAGCTTGAACGGAATCCTCGCGCTCTTGAAGAGCCGCACGAAGGTCCGAATAGTTGTTGTCTTACCGGTACCGGGGAGGCCTGTGAGGACGAGGACGTGGTTCTCAACAAGACGCCGCACGGCATCGCGTTGAGCTTCGGACAGCTCAATTTGGTTCGAGCGCTGGTAGTCCGTGAGGAATAGATCGAGGTCGATGTCGATCTTCGACGGAACCAAGAAGTCGGCGAGCTTTGCCGCAGCTTGGCGCTCGAAGTTGAACAACTCAGGGAGGTAGACCCCGACCGTCGGATCAACTCGGACGGCCCCCTGTTCATGAAGACTCCGGACCGCATTCAGAATGTCACCGTTGAAGTCGTCGGTCTCGAACGGCTCGATATGCTCGGCCTCCTCCATCGCCCGCAAGAGCGGAGGCAACTCCCCACGCTTGAGGTAGAGATGGCCTTGTTGGGACCCAACTCGAATGAGCCAAAGAACCGCCCCCTGAAGCCGTCGCGGATCGCTTGAGGAGATCCCCATCCGATTCGCGATACGGTCTGCTTTCGCAAAGGTGAAGCTATCGACGGCGAGGAGTCGGTAGGGGTTGTCGGAGATGATTTGGATGGCTTCGCGACCGAACTTGGCGAAGACACCCGTGACGGCCTCAGGCCCCAACTCATAGTTCTGAAGGAAAATCGACAGGTCGGATAGAGCGCGAGCAGCCCCCCATTGGATGATCGCGAAGTCAAGAACGGTCCGAAGGGGGTCCTCAGGTTGGAGGAGAGCTTGAACCCGACCTGGTTCTCTCGACAAGACCTCGAAGGTGTCCTTGTCGAAGGCATTTGAGACCAACCGACAGAGATTCCAATCCTCGAACCCACTCGCGCATTCGTTCAGAAACCGAGGGATGTCGTGAACCGACTTTGCCCACGGGAACCAGCCTCGGGGAGCGAATTGCCGACCCCACTTCGGATGGTTGATCCAATCGCCGACGATCTGGATGGTCACCCCGGAGCGGATCTTGGGTAACCCGCAGATGTGCCCGGAAACCTTGGCATTCGAATCACGGATGGCGAAGTCGGTCTCGTCTACCTTGATGGCAAGAACGAAGTACGTCCCGCTTTGGTGGAGCACACGGTCCACCCGTCCTCGAATGTAAGGCATTTCACTCCTCCCCGACCATACGGAGGAAGTCTGCTTCACCGAGAACTTTCGTGCCGTTCTTCCGGGCCGCCTGTGCCTTCGTGGTGGTCGAGTTTGCATCCGCCATGACAAGGTACGTCAGCTTCTTTGTGACCGATGCCTTCACCTCGCCACCTGCCGCACGGACAAGGTCCTCCAGTTCCCCTCTTGGACGACTGGAAGCCCCCGTGAAACAGAACGAGAGCCCCGAGAGGGAGCCCCTGATCTTTTCCTTGATCTTGACACCCGCCGCGAGCAGGTCGTCGATGATGTCCCCGTGGTCGTGGAACCACTTCCACATCGCTTGGGCCTTCACGGGACCCAAACCAGAGACGCGCCCGAGGGACCCCGCGTCCGCCACCTTGAGCTTGTCGAGGGTGTCGAAGCCGGCATCCATCGCCATCTTCACGGTGGTCGACGCGCAGAGAGGGATGCTACACGCCCCTAGGAGGTTCTCCAGTGAGATGGGGTTTCGGTCCCAGAGCGTCTTCAAGACGTTCTGAGCGCTCTTCTTCCCCATCCGCTCCACACCCGCAAGCTGGTCCTCCGAGAGCTTGTAGAGGTCGCTGACGCGCTTCACGAGGCCACCTTCGACAAGCTTCTCGATGAGAGTCTCCCCCCACTCCTTGATATCCAGCTCCTTCACGTACCGCTTGATGCGACCAACCGTCTGGGCGGAACAATCCGCCGTGTTCGGGCAAATGAGGTATTCCCCGTCCATCATGGTCCCAGAGCCACACGTCGGACAGTGCGCAGGGGCCTCTTCAACCACCGAGGGTGGTCGACGGACCGAAACAACGCGCGGGATGACATCGTTCGCTCGGGCGATGAGGACGTGAGCACCGACGCCAACCCCAAGGTCTTGGATGTATTTCAGGTTGTAAAGGCTGGCATTGGTGACCTCAGCACCCATGACCTGAACAGGAGCGAAGACAGCAACAGGAGTGATACGACCCGTGCCCCCTACCTGCCAGTCGATACGCCTGATCGTCGTTTCACGGGTGATGGCTGCGAACTTGAAGGCGACGGCTCCTGTGGGACGACCATCCTTCTCCCCAAGGGAGATTTGCTTGGCGATGTTGTTGAGGCGGACCACCAGACCGTCGATGTCGTAATCTAGCTCCGCTCGCTTCGTCTGCTGGTACTCAACCCACAAATCGTGTGGGGTTCTGATCCCCGGCGCCATTGCGGTGACATACCAGTTGGGGATGCGTAGACCCTGCTCACGAAGCCACTCGAACTGTTCCCCCTCACTCTCGAAATCCTTACCCTCGACGACTTGATAGAACATGATCGAGAGGTGTTCACACCCCTTCCCATCAAAGCGTTTCGAGATCCCGCCGGCCGCGTTCCGAGTGTTTGCGTAGTCCGCGAAGTGCTTCAAGTGATCGCCCTTCAAAAGCACGATCTCACCACGTAGAGACCCGGAGAACTTCCGGTCAACCAAACGGGCAGGGATGCCTTTCATCCTGACGACGTTATTGGAGATATCCTCCCCAATGGACCCATCGCCTCGGGTGATGGCTTGCGAGAACCCACCCTTCTCGTACTTCACGTGGATCGAGATCCCATCGAGCTTCTCGGTGACAAGAAGGGGTTCCATCTTGTCACCGCACACACCCATGATCCAGGCGGTCATCTCTTCCAAGGTGTTGACCTTGTCGAGACTCCCCATCGAGATCCCGTGTGCAGCCTTCTTCCATTCCGAAGTGGCTGGGGGTGGGGCCCCGATCGCAGTGACGGCCGGGGAATCAGCCTTCAGCTCCGACAGCTCATCGGTCCACGCATCGTAGACCTCATCTGGAATGTCGTAGAGGGGCAGGCCACCCGTCGGGTTGTAGTACGCCTCCCGAGCCTTCGTGATGAGACCCTCAAGCTCCTTGATTCGAGCTTGGCTGGCCTGGGCTACGACTTCATCAAGCGTGGGCATCGGCCGGTAGTACACCGACACGGCCGACGGAACCAGCGCTTACGAGGACGTCCCCTGCGGCCGTAAAACCGGGACTTGATCGAGGGTAATCTCGCCTTTGTCTACCATTTCGGCGAGCTGACTGATCGATTCTTGAGGCGTAACGATGAAGCGGACCTCTTTCCCGAGGTACTTCTCCAGGTTCGCTTGAACGTCGATGTATTCGTTGGAGCCATCGTCCCCGATGACCCGGACGACCATGCGTCCGGTCATCGGGTCAAGTTCGACAACACCCTCGGCAACGATGCCCAGGTCAAGTTCTTTGGTGGGCATGGTTCACCTTACCGGACATACCCCGCTAGTGCACTCCTCGACCTCGAACTCGCTTCCGCGCACGAGCTGGTGACCGTGGTTGATGCGAGCGTACGACTCGTTGAAGGTAGACTCGTCGATCTCCTCGTAGGGAGCCTGAACGTAGCCGTGTGCCTTGGCGAGCATGGCCGTGGACTTGAACCGAGGGACGTACTCCTTGAGACAGCGAGCTGTCTCCTCCCGCTCGGTCTCGGGGTCGAACGAGAGTGTGGCACTGACGGCGTTGTCCGCCCACCACTCCTGAACCTGAGCCTGACGCTCGAACTGGTCCCGGATGGTCTCGGTCTTGACCGTGTAGCGTGTGTGGGTCGCCTTCGTCGGGAACTCGAAGACAAGGGTATGCCCCGTCTTGTCGTACTGATCGGCCTCCCACCTGACCCCAGCCTCCTGGAGTGCAGGGACCATAGGATCGTTCTTCGCGAGACGAGCCCGTCGGATGTAGAACGGGGCGAAAGGGGCGTGGATGCCAGGGCTCGACCCGTTGATGAGGCTGATCGTGCCACTCGGCTTGACCGTGGTGACGGTGATGGGCGAGGCGACGTGGAGTTCGCGAGCATAGTCGCTCGCCTCCTTACGGCAGTGATGGAACCAGCGGCCGAGTTGGGGTCCCGTCCATGGGAAGTCGCACAAGCCGCCGAGGCCTACGCCGACACGCATGTTGCGCATTCCGACATCGTGGCTCTGGGGATCGCTCAGGGGGGTGAGCCGCTGACGAAGCGTGTACCGTGTGACGAGCCGGAAGGCCATCTCGGCGTCCGTCCCTTCCTCGAACAGACCTGGGAAGACCTCGGCGAGATTGCACGCCTCGCGGTCATGGAGGGTCTGTTCTCCGCAAGGGTTGACACCCTTAGCGCCGGGGTCCGTCTTCCAGGCCGCCGGGAGGTTCAGAATGCCCGGCTCGCCGTACTGGATGTTGTCGTTGACGAGAGCGGTCCAGTCGAAGTCAGCGATCTGCTCCCAAGAGCGGAAGACGATTGAGTTGTTCGACGTGTGCCGGTGGCTGAGGACCTTCTCGAAGTCCTTCTTGGCGTCCCGGAACGGCTGGTCGTTGGCATCCCCAAGAACGATGAGGGCCGATCTGCGAACGTTGCCAGACTTCACGCAGAAGCCAATCATGTTCGTGATGTCGAGGCACTCCACCGACGTCAGACGACGCCCCTGAGCCCCGCGAATGATCTCCCACGTCGAGCGAAGGAGATGAGTGAGCGGACCAGGGCCGCACGCGATGCCTCCGAAAGTACGGATCGGAAGCCCACGCTGACGGATCGATGAGACATCGACGATGAGGTCCCGTCCCTCGTAAGCCGCAACGAAGACACGGCGAAGGGCTTCGATCCACCCCTCACGCGAATCGGGCGCCTGGAAGATGGGCGTTTGACCGTTGAGGAAGGACTTGTCGTTCGGCTTGACCTCACTGAAGTCGGGGTGCTCGGAGCGGCACCATACGGCGAAGCGAGCCTCGGGGCGTTGGGCAACGAACGGGAGATCGTGGATGTCACTGAGCCCTACGCCGACACCGCCGCCGAGCATGAGCTGGTTCATTACCCAGCACCAGTCTTCGGTGCCGTGGAGGGTTGTGTACCAACAATTGTACCGCGCGTCCGCAGGAATGTTGTCGATACCACCTACCCAAAGGCCGCGCCCTGGGGGGAGTGCTTGACCAGTCCAGAAGAGGTGGAACAGAAGTTCAGCCTCGCGCTCCTCAGAGTTGTTGACGAGGGACAAGTTGCCCTCGACGACTCGACGAATGGTGTCCGTCCAAGCCTCACCGTTACGCGAGTACTTGCTCAGATACGTCGAGCGAGCGAGGAGCGTTTTGAACGGGTCGCTCCGCTTGTAGTAGGGCTCCAGGAACGACTCGCGGAGTCGAAGCCTACGGGGTTGGGTGATAGTTTGGACGATCTCCATGAAGCCGACTCCTCCTACGAAGCGAGAGCGAGAACCGCTAGTTCGATGAGCGTCCTCTTCGAGCGTGCGGGACCTTTAACATCCACATCCAATTTGCAAAGCCGTTCCATCTGGCGAACCAGATTCCCAGAGTCGTGCTTCCGCGCGACCGGAAGAGCGAAGTTCTTGAACGGCCATGGCTTCATACCGACCGCCGATGCGATCTCGTCCTCAGCTACACCTTTGTCGAGAAGGCGCCGTATAATGAGCGTCTTTTCGACCTGTTTCATGAGCGCGTGAACGACCGGGACGAACGCGTCATCACCTTCGTTTTTGTATAGAACGGATAGGGCGTTCATCGCCCTCTTGGGGTCCTTTGAAATGGACGCCTCGGCCACCTGAAATGGATCCGTCGTAGGGGACGGTGACGTAACAAGCAGAAGGTGCTTCTTGGTCACCTTTTCTTTGGGATCCACCAAGATGGCGAGCTTGCGAAGCTCGCTTGCCAAGCGATACAGGTCACCGCCCACGCTCTGGTAAAAGAGCTTGTCCATGTCCTTTTCGAAGGTGACACCAACTCGGGCGGCCTCTTCGGCCAGCCACTTGAGGACCTCGTTGTTCGTGTCCCAAGTCTTGAGCTTCTTCCGCTCGTAAACCTTTGCCTTGGGCCCCAACGAGGACCAAAGTTCGGGGAGCTTCTCCCCTCGGATGATCCCGACGAGGACTACCGAAAGGTCGGTCTTGGCCTTCAGCTCGAAGAACTCACGTAAGGACTTGTCACCCTTGATCTTCTGGGCATCATCAACGATGATCGTCCTCGGAACTTCGGCCCGCTCCTCACAGAGAGAGACGAGCTTGTAGTCCGTCAGGGTTGTCCCGTCGTGAAGCTCAGGCTTGCGGTTGGCCCAATGGCGGGCCCGCTCGATGTCCCGGTCCAGGAAGAAATTCTCGCTCCCGAAGGCGACAAGAAAAGGGAGAACAGGGGATCGGGGGGTGCTTGCCATGATCAAACACCAGCGAACGTCTGAGCAAAAAGCGTCTTCACGTGGAAAGACAGATTGATGCGCGTCATCCGATGACGATCCCGCACTGCCTTCAACCCCACGGCGAACTTGGACCACACCTTGAAGGTCCTCGACCCCGCAAGTTTGGCGAGACCTTCCGAGAGGTCTTGGTGAATCAGGCGGTCAGGGACGTAGGCAACCATGAGGATGTCGTGTAGGAGCTGTTCGAGGAACCGAAGGGCGAGCGGAAGATCCTGAGAGAAGCCGTCAATTGACGGGAAAAAACCAGCCACATCCCCGCCCAGAGCAAGCTGGAGGAGAGAAACAACACGATCGCGCAAGCCTAGCCGACCAGCGCCCCAGTATCGGATGGCCCGGCCTATCGATCCTTCACTCATCCTCGCATAGACAAGAGCTTTAGCGTGATCGTGCTCGTGACGTTGAAGCACTGATAGGACGAAGTCCTCGGGTAGCGAGCGATAAGAAACTTTTCCAGTTCGCGAGCGAATCGTGGGTAGAATTCGGTCGTCGGACTCGGCCAGTAGAAAGAACCTCAAACTCTGAGGGGGTTCCTCCAAGGTCTTGAGGAGGGCGTTCGCCGCTGGGATCGTCATACGGTCAACCCCATCGATCAAGACGCAGCGCAGGGGAGCCATCAACGGGGCGTTGTCCGCATTCGCGACGATCTCACGAATGGCGTCTACCCCGATGTCCTTGTCATCGGGGACCGAAAGCGACGTGAAGTCCGGGTGCATGCTCTGATCGAGCTGGTGGCAGTCCACACAAGGACAACCCTTCTCCCGTGTTCCAGAGCAGAACAACTCCTTGATCGCCTGGACGACGGAAAACCGCCGGCCCGTCCCTTCATCACCTACGAAGAGCAATGGCGACGTGAGTTTCCCTTCGACAACCCGTCGGAGGAAACGAACGCCTTCTTCTTGCCCTTGTACTTCAGCCAGCATCTTTCCCCGGTTCGAGTAGCAACTCCGACCGACGGGGAGGTGGATCCACGGGCACGAACTGGAGGACGGCGTGGTAATGCTGGCCGCAACCTTCACAGATGTGCCGATGGGGTTCTATCCCGCTCGGCTGGAGCTGCCCTCTACACCGAGGACAGCGGGCGAAACCGGACGAAGTGGCGGGCTCGTCAGGCATGTCAGCCCTTTCGAAGCTCGCCCTTGGCCGCAAGGAAATCGTAGACGATACCGTACGGGCGATCTTTCTGAAGTTCCCCGTTTTGCGCTTGCTCGATGGCCGCATCGAGCTTGTCGCTTGGCCCTTGTTTTGACCACGACATGAAGTAGTAGTCCGAACGGACGAAGTGCTTGACCGTGATGTCCTTGATGACCGACGGCGGAGGGCCGTATGTCCACGTAAGGACCGCCATGTTCATCGCGTAGCCGCGCACCTCCCAATACGCCCGACCCGGTGAGGCCCACGGACCCAGGAAGAGGGCGCCCCCGAAGAAGAGGGCCGCCCACCATCCGGTCAAGTAGATAGCCAAGGTTGACACGGCAGCAAACGTCAGGCCGAGGGTTATCCACAGTGTCGCCTGAGAGATTTTCCCGAACAGACAAGCAAGTACCAACCCACCGAAGAACACCGCCAACGGCCAGGCGTGTCTCCCAACTTCGATGCCGTACGCGACGAAGAAGAGCGGGGCGATCACTTGCGGGAACGCGTACGTGAATTGGTACCAGATCGGGTACTTCTTGTTGTCCAACATGTGGACCATCTCGTGAGCGAGGACCGTGAGGCTCGACTTGGGTTGCGCCTCGTAATAACTCTTCGAGGGGAAGTACACCGTTGTGTTGAGCGTGGTCGTGTACCGCGTCATGAAGTCCGGGTTGAAGAGCACCGCGAAGAAGCCGAGGAGCTTCATCAACTTCGATTCGTCTTTGTAGGCCAGCTTGAATTTGGGGACGACCTTACGGACCTCGTCCTCAAAGGCGTGAAGGGTGTCGAGATTCATCGCGGTCCTCCTCCTCGCCCCCGTTAGGGGGCACTACCCAAGATCGACAGAACCCCCTGTCATAACTCCCCAACTCGTGTGGCACTTCACGCATCGGTAAAGGTGTCGCCCAGGGTTGTTGGGCAGATGGACTTCGACCACGCTGATCGAGTCACAACTCGGATTCTTGCACTTCATGTGGAGGTGCTTGGGCTCTTCGGGAACTTGCCCCGTGAGTCCAGGGGCCGTGCCAGTGGGATCGATCGGCATGTGAGTCTCCTTTTCATCTTCATAGAAACGACGTTGGGAAGCGCTCCGGGAAGAGAGCGTTCAAAAGGTCGAGTGTCTTCTGATAGAACCGCTGCTCGTTGAAATTCAGTGCCCCGACAGATGCCACCGGGGGTGAAAGAGACGGAGGGGTGGGTTTCGGGTTCAAGATGCCCGCGCCGGGGGAGGCGATGTCCTGGCCGCTGATTTGCTCCGTCGAGAGAAGACCTTGAATCTGGCTGAGGGTCGGGAAGTCGAACCCCTCCAAGAACGACGTCAGCCCGTTCGCCGGCAGTGGCGGGGGCGGCTGCATCATCGTTTTGGGTTGTGGGGAGGGGATCGGTGGGGGCGGGTACGCGGGGGGCGGTGGCGGTGGGGTGAAAGCTGTAGTCGAGTTCCGAAGGAACGGGACGATCTTCGCCCAGTCTTCACCGAGGACAACGATGTCGTAGGTGTTTTTTTTGTGGATGTTGACGAAGGAAGCACCCCGCACGTGCCCCACACGGACCTCGGCCCGGCCCAGCTCCGCATCGACGATAGCTTGGGCTACTTGGGGCAGATCGTTACGCCGCAGCTTTGAAGGCCGCCTACCGTTGACCCGCCAAAGTCGAGAGTCCATTCACCTCACGGATCGAAGAAGAAGATCCGCGAAGCCTCACGCCTCAGTGTCGGTGACCCATCGGCAAGATACCCTCGGACGCCTTGGGGCCGGGCTTGCGGACAATGGCTTCCGTCGTGAGCAACGTGCCGATGATCGAGACCGCGTTCGTGATGGCGCTTCGGGCAACCTTCGTGGGGTCGACGATACCGGCCTCGAACATGTTCTTGATGGTCAGGTCGGTAGCGTCAATCCCGAGGAGGTCGTCTTCCAAGTCCCTGACCTTCTCGACGAAGACGTCACCCACCCGACCCGCGTTCTCGACGATCTGCCGAAGAGGCTCGTCACACGCCCGAAGAACGAGGGCGAAACCTGCCTTCTCCTCCTCCGATTCGGGAAGGCGGTATCCTTCGAGGGAGGTGTCGCCCTCGGTCCTGGCCTCCAGAAGCTCCTGGACGCGCTGTGCGGCTCTCAAGTAGACAGTCCCGCCTCCAGGGACCACCCCCTCGTCGATCGACGCCTTGGTGGCGAATAGGGCGTCTTCCATCCGAGCCTTCAGTTCCTTCATCGCCAGCTCGGACGCCGCGCCGACTCGGATGACGCAGATACCCCCGAGGAGCTTGCCGAGGCGCTCCTTGAGCTTGTCCTTGTCGTACTCCGACCCCGTGCGCTCAGCCGTTTGGCGGAGCTGGCGGAGCCGGCCTTCGAGGGCTTCCGGCTTACCCCCACCATCCACGATGGTCGTGTTCTTGGACGTGACCCGGACCTGACGAGCCGACCCGAGCAGCTCACCCGTGATCTGATCGTTCAAGGACATCCCCATGTCCTTCGAGATGAGCGTCGCACCCGTGAGGATGGCGATGTCTTCGAGGATGTCCCGCTGGTTCGATCCGAATCCGGGCGACTTCACGAGCTGGGTGATGAGGTTCCCCGCCGTCAAGTTGCCGTAGAAGAGCGGGATAGACTCACCGCTGAAGTCCGGGGCGACGATGAGGAGCGGTCGCTTCTCTTTCACCAACCACTCCAAGAGCGGGAGCATCTGCCGGACCGCCGAGACGTGATGGTCTGTCACGAGGACGTACGGGTTTTCCAGGACGCTTTCCTGACGCTCTGCGTTGAGACAGAACGACGAGTTGATCCAACCACGGTCGAACTGCATGCCGTCGGTGGCCTCCATGATCGTTTCGAGGGTCTTGCCTTCCTCGATGTTCACGACGCCATCCTTGCCGACCTTCGCCACCGCGTTGGCAATGATCTTGGCAATAGCTCGATCCCCGTTCGCGCTGATTGTCGCGACGTTCTCGATGTCGGCTTCCGTCTTGATCGGAATCGACATGCCGATGATCTGCTCCTCGATGAGCGCCACGGCCATGTCCATGCCACGCTTGAGTTGGACCGGAGCGAGACCTGCCTCGACGAGTCGCATTCCATCGACCGCAAGGGCCCGAGCGAGGACCGTGGCTGTCGTGGTGCCGTCCCCCGCATCTTCGCTCGTCTTGCTCGCGACCTCACGAATGAGGCGTACGCCGAGGTCCTCCCACGGATCGAAGAGGTTGATCTCCTTGGCGACCGAAACCCCGTCCTTCGTGACGAGCGGGCTACCGAACGCCTTCTCCAGTCCGACGTTCCGCCCACGCGGACCAAGTGTCACGGACACCGCATCCGCGAGCTGGTTGATCCCGCTGAGCAAGTGTTTACGAGCATCCGATCCGTATTTGATAGGCATAGGTCCTCATCGCCTCCTGGAATGAGGGTCTGCATACACCGCCGCTACCTCCGCCGGATCAAGATCCTCAGGATCGGGCACTTCGACGTGCGAACTTGCCCTGCCAACGATCGTTTGCGACGGGTTGACCTCACCCGTCCGTAGCTTCCAAGCTGGGATTTTGGGCTTGTGGCCACGGAGGTGTAACCAGCCATAAGCCGTGAAGAAGAGCAGCCGTTGATCGGCGGACTGTTCCTCCCAAACAACAAGGTCGGCATCGTCGACGAACTTCGCGACGTGCCAACCATTGACAATCTTCGCCGAGAACTGCCACCCTGAAGGAAGATCCGACAGGATTGCCCCCTGCACATCCTGGGCGCTCCAGGTCGTCATCTCTGCCAGTGCGATCATTGCCCAGGCGTTACACCAAAGGATTCACTTCCAGTAACGCTTGCGGAACTCGTCGAGAAGCTTGTCGCTGTCCTTGTCGTTGAGCGGACCGAGCTTCCCATCCGGGTTTTTCTCCCCAGGGTGCCTGAGGTCCCACGGCAGTCCGGTCACCATCACACTCAAGCTCGGCTCCGCAAGCGGACGAACGTAGTGCCACCCGTTTGGCTCGACCATCTCGTAGTAAGACCCAGCCGCGAGGACCACGGTTGCGACCTCGGGAGGATCCTCCTTCCCGACGCCATACCCGATACCCATCTCGTAGAGACCGGAGACAATCTTGATCGCACTCGGCCACGGGTGTGGGTGAAAGAGGGCTTTCTCGCATGGGTGAATGCGGTGAAGACATACCCGGAAGCCTTCCTCGAACTCTCGCCAGAGACGCTCCACACGAGGTGGTTCGTAGTTCACGTCGAGCGAGTTCCATTCTTCATCGTCGTCGAGAAACTCGGGGAGGAGCTTCTCGGCTCGATGGAGAGCCGCCAAGAGGTGGCCCTTGTCTGGTGCACACAAGAGGTGACCGTGACCCATGAAAGGTTCTCTACACCGGCGGAAGCTAGAGGTCCCGACCCCCAGCGCCTTGCGACGCCCATCTGCTTTCAAAGCAGCGCTGACTCCCTGGTCAGTTTAACTTCCAGAGAGGGCGGTTTCCCGCCCTCCTCGTCAGCTTACCACCGCGACGACTTCTTCTGACTCACTTTCTTCCCTGACTTCTTGGACGGCTTTTCAGCCTGATCCTGGTTCGATGGGGAAGGAGCGGAAGGAGGAACGACCATGAGGGGTACGATGGGACCTGCAACAGCGCCGCTGCTCCACCCAGTGGAACCAGAAACGATGTGGCCCACACCGCCGCTACCACTTTGAACCCCGAGGCCGAGGCCGACGATTGAGCCTCCGAGGATGCCCCCCGAAAGGTCCATGGGATTCACCGTAGGGAGGGGGGATGGGCCGCCGATGAGCACGGAGGGTAGAGCCCCGCCGATGAAGTCTGCCGCTCCCCCAGGCGGCGGGGCCATGTGCACCGCACCGCCTCCAGCGAAGGATGCCGACGTGCTCGATTGGGTCGAGTTGGACACCTCGACCCCGATGCCTTGGAGTTCCGCTTGAGCCTGGAGGTCGTACGAAGCGACACCCATCCCGCGCGTCCCGCCCCGAGAGACGCTCGCGAGGTAGGAAGCCCCATCATGGTAGCCCTGAGCGCTGCCAAGACGAACGCCAACGTTGTCCGCAAGAGCTGCTTGTCCAATGAGCCCACGCTTACGGACAGCTTGACCCGTGTGTCGCATGACCTGCTGGGCGGCAGCGAACTGCCCCTTCTTGGCCAACTCTTCGGCTTCGATCTGAGAGCGGACGACCTCCGCAAGCCCAACGATCTTGTCGAGTTCCGCGTCCGGCTTGTCTTGTTCCTCACCCTGCTTGACGAACTGGACCTTGACCTTGGTGTCCGCGTCCTTGCGCTCCTTACGGGAGTTGGGGTCGAGCACATCGTAGCCGACCTTGACGTCGAAGATGTTCACCGGCCGAGGGAGGGAGTTCTTCTGAGCGGATAGCTTGACCCCCATCACAATGTGACGGGTCTCCTCACCGAGAATGTCCGGGATCTTGATGGTCACCTCGCCGCCGATCGCATCCTCTTCGGCTTCGACATCCGAGATGATCTTCGTGACACGGTGGCCGGCGAGAGGTGTGACTTCGAGAACGAGCCCGGTCGCGTGGGTCGAGAGCAGGCCGCCCAGTTCCTTACCGAAAGCAGAGAGAGCGTCGTCCGGGTTGCGGACGAAAGCGTAGTTCGCCTTGCCGTTCTTGGCGATGTTCGCGAGGAGCTGCTGATCCGCGTCTGTCCCGTACCCAAAAGCGCTCACGGAAGCGAGACCAAGGTTCGGCTCGACGAGCTTCAAAATGTCAGCAGACCGGGTCGCGACACCGGTATTTGCCTGCCCATCCGTGAAAAGGATGACGCGCGTGATGACCTCGGAAGGGAGGTCCATGTCGTTCGCTAGCTTCAGACCGGTGAGGAGTGCATCTGCGATGTTGGTTGCGTTGCCGATACGGAGGTCACCGACCTTCCGCTTCAGGTCGTCCTTCGATGCCGCCGTCACCTTCGTCGGTTTGGCGATGACGTTGGCGGAATAGCTGAACTCCACGAGGCCGCAGTAGTCGCCGGCTTGGAGGTGGTCGATCAGCTTCAGAACAGACTGCTTCGCGTAGGCCATCTTCTCGCCCTGCATCGAGGGGGAGACATCGATGACCGGGATGATGCAAACGGCCTGGCGCTTCTCGGACTGCTCCACCGTCGGGGCGGTGAGAGAGAGGACCAGGTGGGCATCGAAGTCCTGGTCAAAACGGATCTTGTCAAACGTGAGTCGAGCGTCGATCTTCATGGGGATCCTCGGTAAAAACGTGAATGGGGTCATGTCGAGGATGCGGGCTGGACATAGCCCCAAATCGCCGACTGCCTTGCGAACGTCCGCTGCCTTCCCAAACCCCGAGGGGCGCGGTCGGCAGTTACGAGGACCTCAGCCCGAAGGCGCAGTCCACGTGATGCAGAGAGAGTACACCAGCTCGACTACAATCGGCAAGGTGGAAATAAAATTAGCGGTGTAGTGGCCGGGCAAGGAGATCCCTATGCCCCAAACCAACTCGCTCAAGATCGCGGATTCGTTGTTCCTCGTCCGGCAAGACCTCGCGGAATCGAAGGAGCCCGTGAAGGCTGCTGACGTGCCGACCGACCACATCATGATCTACGACTGCTCCGGCTCGATGAGCTGGGACCTGCCGAAGATCCGGGAGCAAGTGAAGAAGAAGCTTCCCAAGATGCTCCAAGAAGCCGACACGTTTTCGGCGATCTGGTTCTCGGGTCGTGGAGAGTGCGGCATCCTTCTGGAGAAGGAGCCCGTCGCCACGCTGAAGGACCTCCAGGCCGTCGAGAAGGCCGTTGACCGCTGGCTCAAGCCCGTCGGGCTCACCGGCTTCAAGGACCCGCTGGAGAAGGCCCTGGAGCTTGCGGAGAAGCTCGGCCAGAAGGGGCGGGCCATCGCCGTCACGTTCATGAGCGATGGATGCGACAACCAGTCAAACCGTGCGGACATCCTGAAGGTCGCCGAGAAGCTCGCCCCGAAGGTCTCGTGCACCACCATCGTCGAATACGGCTACTACGCCGACCGTCCGCTGCTCACTGCCATGGCCGAGAAGGCCGGCGGGGCCCTGATCTTCGCCGAGGACTTCGACCGTTACCAGCCGGCGTTCGAGGCCGCGATGGGCAAGCGCTCGACAGGAGCACCCCGTGTCGAGATCAAGGTCGAAGGCGACCCCATCGGAGGCTTCGTCTACGCCCTTTGCGACGGAGACCTCATCACCTACAGCCTGACGGGAAACGCTGCCTCGGTACCGAGCGACCTCAACAGGGTCTACTACCTCTCGCCGTCGAGCATCGGTACGAGTGGTGGCGATCTCCAGACCCAGTCCAAGAACGCTGCCAACAGCACCACCCCGTCTCCGATCGAAGTGGACGCGGCCTACGGGGCCGTGAGCCTCTTCGCCATCCGTGGGAACTCGGACATCGTGTTTCCGCTCCTCAAGAGCCTCGGAGACGTCCGGCTCATCGAGCAGTTCAGCTCATGCTTCGGCAAGCAGAAGTACTCGGAATTCATGGAGGAGGCCAAGAGCGTCGCGTTCTTGAAGGCTCCCCGTTGGTCGCAGGGGTGGGACCCCAACAAGGTCCCGCGTGACGATGCGTTCACCGTGCTCGACCTCCTGAACCTGCTCGCCCAGGACGACTCGAACCGCATCCTCATGGAGCACCCGCAGTTCAAGTACTCCAAGATCGGTCGGGGTCGTGTCGACGCCACGGCCAACCTCACCGATGCGGAAGTCGCGGAAGTCGCAACCCTTTCAGCTCAGCTCACGGGCGAGAAGGACCCGAAGAAGATCAAAGGCATCAACGAGAAGATCGCGGCGATCACCGACGGGAAGGCGGACACTCTCAAGTTCGTGGCGGACGCGGCGCCGGACGGCTACTCGATCTCGAACCTCACGTTCAACGAGGACCGCCCGAACGTCTCCGTCCTCGTGCGGAAGCCCGGCACCGTGGACATCTCGGCCCGCCTCAAGGACTGTCCGGCGGGTACGACGGCCATGCCGCCGAAGTTCCCGACGCACGTGTTCCGCAACTACGCCATCATCAAGGACGGCCTCGTCAACGTGACGACGCTGCCGGTCCGTCTGTCACGCGAGACCGCCGACAAGCTCGACAAAGCGGGACTCCCCGCAGGGACCGTGGGCGTGCTCGATGTCAACAACAAGAAGGACGGCGACTTCCTCATTGACCTCCAGAAGTTGCCCATCATCAACCGGAAGATGGTCAACAACATCAGCGCAAAGGCCTTCTTCGAGACCCAGTGGGAGCTGACGAAGGCCCAAGCAGCCCAGAAGGTCTACAAGGCCTACGTGAAGGATCTTCTGCCGGCGAAGAAGGCGGAAGGCATCGTTGCCACGTACGGCGACCAGGCTGCCGAATGGCTCAAGGCTCAAGGCCTCGGTGACAACGGCTTCCAGCCCCCGAAGACGACCCAGGCCGAGGCCACGGGTGACGTCTACAAGAGCAAGGAGCTGAAGACGAGCCTCAAGGGCTACGCGAAGCTCCCGAGCGTCAAGGAGGTCAAGGAGATGACCTCCAAGGGCAAGGTCAACGCCCCCGGCGCTCTCATGAAGCCGTTCGTCGATACCGTCGAAGGCTTCCTCGCGAGCGACCTCTACAAGAACGCGGCGACCAAGGACAAGATCCTGGAGTCGTGGCTCGACGGGGAGGCCAAGGCGGCAACGGCCAAGGCTCGCAAGCTGATCTTCGAGACCGCCCGCACGACAATCACCGTCATCGTCGGTCAGAAGTGGTTCTCGGAGTTCAGCTCACTCGACGAGAACACCTTGACGATCGACGTCGACGGCCAGAAGGTCGAGGGCAAGGTCGAGATGGTCGAAAAGGATATCAAGCTGTAACCCTCTCCCACGCTCATACGGTGAAGGCCCACTCCCATTCTTGGGGGTGGGCCTTTCTCATGCCGGCTTAGGGCGACCAGAGACCACGACGCGGACATGAAACCCCATCCAATCGGACACGATGTTGTCCTGATCAGGGTGCTTCGAGGCGACGTAGACGACGAGCGTGGAAGAGGGCGGGATGCGGCCAGGAAGGTCTTCGAGGCCGATACTAACGTACCAGGAGTTGGCTTGGAGGCGCTTCCCAAGAGACTCGGCCGCTTCTTGGGAACTGAATGTGTGCATGTTACGGTGTTACACCAGCGGAAGGCGGAGGACTCGAACCCCAGCCCCTTGCGGGGCCGCACTGCTTTCCAAGCAGGCTCCGGTCCACACCGGATTCACCTTCCAAACTACAACTCGTCTTCGTCATCCCCGAGCCGTTCGTGCCATGTCTTCCGAGGGGGCTGGACCGGAACGATCTTCACTGGCACATACGTCCTCGAACCACGCCGAAGAGCCCCCTCCGTATCGCTTTCGGGGTCTAAGATCCCCGACTCGCCATCACGGTTCTTGTGGACGTACCCACCGCAGCCTTGGGACTCCTCGATGTACGAAGCCCCTTGGACAATCGAAGCAGGGAGGAACCTGAACTCCCCATCTCGGACGTAAACGATGAGCCCTCTGTCCCGCCGCGCGTAGAACCGCACCTTCGGAAACATGTGCGTCAGCTCGCGAATGACATCGGTAGCTGTCTCCAAGTCGTTCTCGCGGAGGGCGCGGACAAGCCTTGGGACGATGACGGCCGCCCATTGTGCTTTCCGTGCGTGAGCCGGTTCATACGGCATGTTTAACCGTTACGCCGAGTGGTCTGGATGGCGGGATTTGAACCCACGGTCTCGTGCGCCCCATGCACGTGTGTTGCCAGGCTACACCACATCCAGAAGTTTGTGCCACGCTTCCAACGATCCGGGGACGACCGTAACGGCCGCTGTATTCGAACCGATGTCCTCCCACGAGAAGACATGGGCGGTATCCGAAAAGAGATCGTACCCGACAAGGAAGTCGAAGTCCGCCCGTGTGTACGTGGTCTTTGACGCACTGGACCGCAACGAGACAATCGGCTTCCCATGGGGTCCTTGACGCGCCCACTTGACTTGCACCCGAAGGAGGCGGCCACGGGTCTCTACTAGCCAATCCGTCGTGTGCCCCTCAAAAACAGAACGCAATACCGTAAACCCATGGACTACGAGCCGGAACAAGATTGCTGCCTCGGCAATTCGTCCTTTTTGATCTGAGGCCAGTGGCGTCGTGTTGGCGATACGGAACCAAGATGAGGGTTCCCCCGCTTTCCCGTTCTCACGGCGGCGCTTCTCCGCCGAGATTTGGCCGTTCGCTAACCGACGAGCCGCCAGTTCAACTTCATTCAGCGGATAGTCGCGGAGCCATACGCTAAGTGTGCCTTTGCTTACCGGCACGAGCTTTTGGATCTCTGTTAACGAAAGGCGCTCTTCAATTCGGAGTCGGATCGCTTTGCTTCGCCCTACCGCATTCGTCATTTCTGAACCTCCGTTTGAGTGTAACCCAAGTCGGAGGTTCAGAAAAGGAGCGAGCTACTTGACCTCGATCTTCGCCCCCGCTGCCTCCAGCCTGGTGCGGATCGTGTCGGTGTCTTCCTTGGAGACCCCCTCCCTGATGAGTTTGGGGGCCGCCTCGACGAACGCCTTGGCCTCCGCGAGACCGAGACCGAGGATGTCACGAAGCAACTTGATGACTTCGATCTTCTTCGCGCCCGCCTCGACGAGCGTAAGAGCGAACTCCGTCTGCTTCTCCATCTCCACGATGTCATCGTGGCCGGGCCCGTGAATGATGCCAGGGACCGGAATGGGGGAAGCCTTGACGCCCCACTTGTCTTCGAGGGTCTTCGTGAGGTCGATGACTTCGAGAACCGTGAGGCTCCCGAGGTGGTCGACGACTTGTTCTTGCGAGAGTGACATGGCAGCCTCCGGTGATAGTTAGTACACCGGAGGCTGCCAATCAGCCATGCGATGTCGCGAGGATCGCGGGGGTCAGGTAGAACCTCCACGGATCCGGGATGTGGCGGACGGACAGAGCTGGAGTCGTCAACGGGAGCGTCTTGGGCCTGAAGGGCTTCTTGAGAAGCTTCATGCCTGCCTGCTCCGGCGTGCGGCCTGCCTTCTTGTCGTTGCAAGGGTAGCAGGACGTCACGATGTTCTCCCACACGGTCTTTCCACCCTGAATCCTGGGACGCACGTGATCGTAGTTCAACTCCCGCATGGGGAGCTTCTTCCCGCAGTAGCAGCACTGGAAGTCGTCGCGTGTCATGACGTTGATACGCGAGAACTTGACCCCCTTCTTGAAGGGGTTGATGTGCCGCTTGAGGCGGGCGACGCACGGGATCACGAACGTCGTGCTCGGAGACGAGACAGTCTCCTCGTACGACTCCAGGACTTCGACCTTACCCGTCACGAGGAGGCAAATGCCTTCGTTCCAGGGGACGATCCTGTGCGGACTCATCCAGGGGGTGAGAACAAGCGTGTGGTGTTCCATTGACTATCTCCGCCTGCGTTTCCGCTTCATTTGGCGTCTCCGGGGTTGTTTGAGGGTTGACGATGCTGATCTTGGTGCTCACGGACGGACTCGAACCGACACTTTCCAGGTTTGAGCTGGATGCCTCTGCCAATTGGGCTACGCGAGCGAAGTAACAGTCCCCAGGGAGGGGTTCGAACCCACATGCCTCCCGGCTCGCGAGTGCCTCTACGGGAGTAGAAACCTCTCGCGCGTGTCTTCCAGCCGGTTGCCGCAGTACGGTTCCCGGCTATTTCCACCACCTGGGGTAAAATCAAGGGGTCGAGGGATTTTACCCCCTCGACCCCCAAAGGGCCAGATCGGATTTCTCCGAAGTTGCCTCCACCACTCCACGGGGACGAATCCCCGAGAAGACCTACCGCGACTTGACCAATTTTAGTGGAGCTGCTGGGTACCGCCCCCAGGTCCGAAAGACTGTCCGAACGCTCTCTTCACGTGCGTAGACGCCGTATCCCCGGCGACTGAGTGCGTGGATTCGGCCACGTCCTATCCCCGCTGTTCCTCTCGACCTTCACGCCGCAGAGCACGCGTTTGGTCCAGCCCTAGTGGTTGACAGGCTCTTCGCTACCAGGACGATCTGGCGAGAACCCGGCCTTCAGGCCGCCTTGCGAGCGGTGAAAGCGAAAGCGTTGTCGTTGGCGACTAGCTTGTGCCCAATTGAACAGGTTGGGCGCTGTTGCACGCAAGCAGTTCTTCTTTTCCTCCGTCGAATCTATTTCAGCCCCGTGAGGTACTACTACACCGGAAAGTCGGGGAAGGCACGCTCTTCATCTTCCGCCGCAACCAGCTCACGCCGTGCTTGGGCCAGCATCTCTTCTGCATCCTTGATGTCTTGCAGGGCCTTCTTGCGCCTTTCAGTCATCCCGTCGTGGTAGTGCTTCGCGTGCTTGGCAGCCCCCGCCAGTGCAGCAAGAAGGACCTCACGGTAGGAGACTCCGAACCCTGACACGGGGATCTGGATCGCTGCGTTGGTCAGGGCTTCCGCAGCCAGGTTCTCCCGGACGAGCTGGTAGTAGTTGTGTTCGCCAAGATGCGGCCTAGGGTCCACCGTGGCCAAGTCCATATCGCGGGTCATCATCGCCGCATCCACCTGCCGATCCCGGTGTGAGTGATTTCGGGATCCTAGCGGACGGCCTCGACGACGCTTTGGGGTGGTTGTGTTCATGTTGCTCAATGAAGGACCGGCGGAATGGGTTCGCGCCCAGGCTTGAAGCCCGTGACGATCCCACTCTGTGAGGCGATCACCAGGTCACCCACGCGGCACCTAACCGCGTTCAGGACACAGCTCTCGTCCCAACCCTTGTGGATCCTCCGGTGGCCCATTCGATCGCGAGATCGCCGTCCGCAACAAGCGCAGACGAAGACCTCACCGGGTCTCGCTACATCGTTCATGTAGCTATTTCTACACCGACTCGATCAAAGATCCGCCGCACGCTCCATCGCCACGCCGTAGCGGGCATAAGCCTCAGAGCCGTACATCGGGAACGTGCGAGACCACTTGGCCGATTTCGAGGGATCCGCACCCGCCGCAAGAGCCTCACGCACCTTCACCAGAAACTTCTCCGCGAGCTTCTCGGCCGGGAGCACCAGAACGCCGTCCACAACGGACGACGGAAAGTGATCCTCCGTCGTGAAGGACATGTGCGAGGCGAACCGATCGCCCAGCTCGTTCTCGCAAACGACGTAGAAGGCCAGCTCATCGGGACGCTCGCCGTCCTCGTTCACCGAACCCGCGTACACGTCCGACCGAACGAGAGCCACCCAGTTGGAATTCATAGCGCCCATGCCCGAACTACAACCGGCATCGGGTCTGATCAAAACTGGTGCGCACGGAGGGAGTCGAACCCTCACATCACAAGGACACTAGATCCTGAATCTAGCGCGTCTGCCATTCCGCCACGTGCGCATAGTGCGGGTCGTGGGACTCGAACCCACCTGATTCAGCGTGTCACGCTGATGCCTTCCCCGAAGACTAGACCCGCGATTCGTAGACCGTCGTGGAGTTGAACCACCAAACCGGCCGCGTATAAGACGGCTGCCAGGGACCACCCGGCTTAGGCGACGGTCCGCAATGGATCGTGCGCCTTGGGTATCTTGAACATGATCATTTCTCCTTCGTGCCGTCGGAGGGAATCGAACCCTCACACCCACAAGGGGGTCTGGCTTGCTTCTCGGGCCAGTGTGTATCCCATTTCACCACGCCGGCAAATTCCCGTTTCTGAATTGCTCCGTCCAGGACTCGAACCCGGCTCTCCCTCTTTCGGAGGGCGTTCTCACCCGAGAACTAACCGCAAGCGTATACCCCCAGTTGCCGACCTACGGCCGGGCTGAAAAGGCGGGGACGGGAGCCCCGGTGTGGGTAGAGGGATTCGAACCCCCAGGAATCGGATTTTAAATCCAACCGCGTTTACCGGTTACGCCATACCCACAAATGCCCGCCGATTATATCGGCCACAACACCGCGACTTTACGCTGCCTGGTAGCGATGTCCTCTTCAGGTTAGGTCACGGTCTCCTCGGTTGTACGATCTCCAGATCGGGCCTCGGAGGCAGGGGGCGGGCGCCCCGGTACTCACGGAGGGAATCGAACCCCCAACATTCTGGTCCTAGGCCAGACGCCGCTGCCAATTGGGCTACGTGAGCATGAATCTTCTTGTACCTCATCTACAGCATGAGCCTTGATCTCCCTCCGAACGCCACACCGGAACGCGAACAAGCTATCCTCGATTACGTCCGTGCTGGATCCTACGAGGCACCGTGGGCCATCATCACGAGCGACATCGAAGGGCACCACGGAGAATTCCAGGTCTTCATGGATGCCCTGAAGATCGAAGGTGTTCGGGTCAACGTGACCGCAGAGACGGAGCAACTCATCGCCGACGCGCTGGGCTGCACCCTCCTCACGCCGAAGCTCGCCGACCTCATCTGGGTCCAACGAGACTGCACGATCAAGCCGTTCCCCAGGCCGATTACCTCATCGACCCAAGGGATGATCGACCACTCGACCGCCATCGACAAGGCCCTCGCCAAGCTCACCGCACAACCGACACTCATCGCGACCACCGGGAAGCACTGGGTCATCGACAACGACATGCTCGCCCATCCGGGCATGGCCGAAAACTACGGCTGGCACTACCAGGGCCAGGACTGGATCGGCGGGCACGAGTACGCCGTGACGAAGGATCCGGCCGGGCAGCTCATCACGATGATCCAAGGCCGAGGGTGGCGCCACAACAAGGGCCACGTCGACTACAGCCAAGTCTGCGTCCTCGCCTCCCGAGCATGCACGATCGACGGGACCTCGATGGATCTCCTCGACGTCATGGGGGACCCGGCGCTTGCCGCCCTCGTCAGCCACAACGGCGTGATGAAGGTCCTCCGCCAACCAGGAGTCTAGTAGGGCACCAGGGGATCGAACCCTATCCTCTCGGCGTGTAAAGCCAAAATCCCTCCAAGGGCCGCCCCGTGTCAGAACCAGGTGAGCTGCTCCTCACCCGCTTGAATCAGATCATCAACCATCTCTGACAAGTACCAGAGATGTTTGAGGTCTTCGACGTCTTTGAGAGTCTCGCGAGCCTCCGAGATCCCTTTCTTCGCCTCCTTGATCGGCATCGCCCCCGCTGTCTCTTCGCCAACCTTGCACCCCATCGATCGGAGGAGCCGACTGGCGAGGGCGTTGTTGAGATCCAACGTAGCCGGGAACGGCTTGCCGTGGTCCTTCGGGCCTTGAAACGAAACGCTCATGCGTTGTGGGTACACCGACTGGTACGGGCCGTGGGACTCGAACCCACCTGATCCACCGTGTGAGGATGGTGCCTTCCCCGAAGACTAGGCCCGCATGGCTGGAGGGCAGGGATTCGAACCCTGATAAGCAGAGCCAAAATCTGCTGTCCTGCCATTGGACGACCCTCCAGTAGTCGCGGCGAAGGGATTCGAACCCTCACACAAAGGCGTATGAAACCCTGCCCCCACCTTGGGACGCCGCGAATTCTTCGATACATTGAGCCCTACATGCGTACCTTGATCCTCGCCTCGTTGGTATTCGCTCTCTCCTGTGCCACTTCTACACCGCCGGAACCCCAAGTCAACGACGCTGCGTTGACCGACGCAGGCGATGCGGGTGATGCAAGTGAAGCTGGCGATGCTTCGGCAGAAGATGCCGCCGAGGAGGGCAGGATGAAGCTCGGGGCCGTGCTCGAAGCGAAGCCTACCGCTTCATGGGAGGTCCACTTCTCCCCCAAGGGCGGTTGCTCCACCGCGATCGTCGCCATGCTCGACAAGGCCAAGACGACCATCCGCGTCCAGGCGTATGGGTTCACCGCCCCCGCTCTCGCGGACGCCCTCGTTCGAGCCAAGGGTCGTGGTGTCGATGTCCAGTTGGTCCTCGATCGAAGCGACCTTCTGACCCCCAACCCGACGGAGAAGACTGCCGTGCTCACAGCGGCCAATATCCCGCTCGTCTACGACATGAAACACGTCATCTCTCACAACAAGATCATGATCGTGGACGGCCAGAAGGTAGAGACCGGGTCCTACAACTACACGGCCGTTGCCGAGACCGGGAACGCAGAGAACTGTCTCATCCTCTCGGGGACTTCCATCGCCGCTGCGTACACGGCCAACTGGGAGCTTCACAAGGCCCACTCGGTCACGGCCCCCGAAGATGCCGGAACGCCTGAGGCCGGGACCTTCTGGCGATCGAAAGATGCAGGGCTCACCGAAGCCGGGACTCACTGAATCTTTCGATACAATCGAGGGTGGTATGAAACTTACACCCGTTGCAATCCTGAGCGCTCTCCTTCTCGCCGGCTGTCCGGGCACACCCAACGCTCCGAGCGCCGACGCAGATGCGGCCAGCGTCGATGCAGGGAGCCCTGAAGCTGCTGCCGCGCCCCTGACCCCGGATTCGGCGAAGAAGCCCTCAGGGGCCCCCTCAGCGGCCCCTGCGAAGAAGTAGCACCCCCGCTCGGAGTCGAACCGAGACAAACAGCTTCGAAGGCTGTAGCTAGGGGTCCGCCTAGACGGGGGCATGGCCTCCCTGCCAGGAGTTGAACCTGGGCAACCGGCTTCGTAGACCGGTGCGTGGAATCCGCCACGACAAGGAGATAGCGTGCCCGGCTGGAGTCGAACCAGCAACCTCACGCTTCGTAGGCGTGCGCTCTATCCAGTTGAGCTACGGGCACATAACGTGGTCTCCCCGCCAGGAATCGAACCTGGACGACAAGCTTCGGAGGCTTGTGCCCGAAATCCATCGGGACGGGGAGATAGGAAGTAGCGTCCCCAAGCGGAATCGAACCGCTGTTCCGACCTTGAGAGGGTCGTGTCCTTGGCCAGCTAGACGATGGGGACGTGGAAGCTCCTATGGGATCACCCGGTTGGGGGTGCCCCATGCGCAAGTTCAAGATCACCTTCAACCAAACCGGTGAGGGTTGGATGGCTAGTATCTTGACCGTACCTGGGTGCCATGCAGATGGTGCAACCCAAGACGAAGCACGAGAGAACGTGAAAGCAGCGCTTCTCTACTTTTACGACGACGTGGATGTAGTGTTCACCGACGACGAATAGCACCCCCGGCTGGATTCGAACCAGCGTCGAAGCGTTTAGAAAACGCTCACCTTGTCCGCTAGGCTACGGGGGCAAATGGGAGTCGAGGGCGGGGATTGAACCCGCGTGTGTCAGTTTTGCAGACTGATGCCTTTCCACTTGGCTACCCCGACATGGAGCGGACGGCGGGAGTCGAACCCGCGACACCCAGCATGGGAAGCTGGTGGTCTACCACTGACCTACGCCCGCAAATCAATACTAGAGCGGATGACGGGAATCGAACCCGCCGAATCTTGCTTGGCAAGCAAGCTCTCCACCTTGGAGAATCATCCGCAGAATCTACTGTTGAGCTGGCATTGTGCAACATGCCGGAAGAAGAAGCACCGAAGTCCAAGTCGGAGTCCAACCCGCCGCCGGGGACCACGAAGGCTTTCGTGATGAAGGTGAAGTCGGCAGCGACCCTCATCACATCGATTGCAGCCCTCGTCATCGCCATCGGGAAGGCTTGCCAGGCACCTGATGAGCCGGGAGCGAAGGCAGCCTACTCCGAGCTGTCGGCCGCCGTGAAGGCCAACTCAGAGGCATTGGGACGGACCCACGACGACGTTGTGGCGCTTCGAGGCTACGTGGACGGGTTCACCAAGGCTCCGATGATCACCGTCGCAACCAGCTCGGATGCTGGAACGGATGCCAAAACAGATGCCGGCTCATACCGCTACATCTACGTCCCAGCCCCTACGACGTCGGCCCCTTTGACCTCCGCATCCAGCGTCAGCGTCAGCGCCTTTGCTGCCCTCGCACCCCCTGACCACCCGAAGCCCCTGCCGCCGGTCAATGACCGGCCCCCGGTCTTCCGACCCCAGGGCTTCGAGAAGCTCCAGGCGAAGAAGGACAGCAAAGAGTAGAGCGGGTGGCGAGGATTGAACTCGCACGGCACGGCTTGGAAGGCCGGCTGACTGCCAAAGTCGCACCCGCAAGTATCACCCTTCAATGAGGGGCTGTACCCCGTGCTGCCTCCAAGGGATCCCCTGGAGATGCAGCCGGTCGAACTGCTTCTGGCAGTTCACCGCGTGCCCCTGACGCAAACGTTCGCGCTCCAGTTGCTCCGAGGTCCAGAGATCCTCGGCTACATTCACCCAGCCGTTGGCCACGAGGTACTCGACCTCGTGTTGCGACATGGCGTCGTGGGCGGCCTGATTGAACTTCGGTTCCGCAGGTTCCATAGCCCCTGTATACACCAGAGCCGGTAGAGGGAATCGAACCCCGGCAAATTTACCAATCTGTGAAGTCTTTAGCCCAAAGCACGTTTTTGCTCTGGTTCGTGCGGGCGGGGAGCAAGCGCAAGTTGATCTGATAGCGAGAGTCGAGAAAGCTGGAAGAGACGAAGAAGAACGCCCCCAGAATTCCTTCGTAGACTGCGATCCAGTCGACTTCGGCGCTTGTGTACCGAAATACTCCTGAGGTGCTGGCGGACTTACAAGGGACCTTAATAACTTCGCCATTCGATTCAACGTACTTGCACTGAACGCGATCCAGCTTGCCATGACGTAGAACGATCAGATCGAAGCGCCAATCCTCACCCATCGGGATCGCGACTTTGTAGCCACGGCGGAGCGATTCGGCCATGACCATCGCTTCGGCTAAGTCGCCCTTCCGCTTCGTTTCCGCCATACCGTGAAAGTAGCGCAGAGCGGTGGTTGTGGCAACCACCGCTAGAGCCGCCTACGGGAATCGAACCCGTCTGAACCCGCTTACAAAGCGGGGGCATCACCTTGATGCTAAAGCGGCGTTATTTCGCGTCCTTCCAGTCGGTCAGCTCCTTCTTGAGCTTCTCCGCATGGGCATCGTCTTCCTTCTTGCCCTTCTCATCCTTGCGCTTGGCCTTGCCCTTCTCGGACTTGGCCTGCCCCTTCTCGATCTTCTTGAAGTCCCCAAGCTCCTTCTTCAGCTTCGCCGTATCGGCGTCGACCACCGTGTGCTTGGACTTGTCGGCACCTGGGTGCTTCTTCATGTACTCCGCAAGGGCCTCAGGCGACGTGAACTCCTTGCCCTCAACGTGGCGAGCAACGACGGTGAAGATGTGAGCTGGCCCCGTGAGTGTGCCGCCCTTGTCCCACTTCACTCGAACGCTGGTGCCGCGCACCCACTCAACGGTACCCTTTGCGGACTCGTGAAGCGTCCCTGGAGCACCCTTCACACGCTGGTCGACCTTCAGGCGTTCGGCGTTGCCCTCGACGTGACGAGCAACAACACGGCGCACGAGAAGAGCCTGCTGGAAGTCACGGAGCGTGAGGTCTTCGGCCATGCCCTACGAGCCGAACAAGAAGATCCTGGAGCTAGAGCTGGTTGAGAGAATCGAACTCTCCATCCCCTCCTTACCAAAGAGGTGCCACGCCATCTTGGCCTAACCAGCAAGAAACACTTGTCGATGTGGGGGATCATGAAGACGCCCGATCCCCCGGCACTCCTGATGGCGATCGTGGTGTTGATCACGGTCGTCTTCTTCATCTTTCACGCATTTCACGTCGGTAAATAGTGGAGCCGAGGGGGATCGAACCCCTATTCTCTGCGTGCAAGGCAGATGTCTTCCCGTTGGACGACGGCCCCAGAATCAGTGCAGCTTGAACGAGCTGGTCGTCATCGTCATGAGCGTGACGAGCAGACCGCAGAAGAACGCGATCTCCCCGAGTCGTGCGGTCTTGGCGTTGCCGAGGGCGTACATGAGCACGCCGATGAGGGCGCAGAGCGGTGCGAGGTAGATGGTCATGGCTCAGTACTCCCCGATGTCGACGACCCATGTGCCGACAGGTTCACCCGGATGGGGGCCGGACCGCGACGGCTTCTCGCTGATCTTCTTGGGGTAGCCGTAGAGCCCGGTCGCTTCTTCGACCCACACCTTGACCTGCTCCGGCGTCTTCGACTTGACGTTGTTCTCTTCACGCTCGGTGATGGTGAGCTGCCCAGACCGCCGCCAGCCATCAGAGCCGTGCCACTCCTTGCCGATGTACGACTTGCTCACATCGAGGTCGAACCCGTTCGACTTGAAGTAGTTCACCAACTCATGCAGAAGATGCTGAAATTCCTGCTGTTCCGCAGCTTCGTGCTTCCGAACGATGTCCGACCACTTGTCGTGGACATCCAGCTTTGCAGCGGTACGGACTCGGCGATTGTACGAGTAGCTCACATCCGTAGCAGCCGTACAAGAAGAAGTTGGCTGGGGCGCAAGGACTCGAACCTTGATAGACGGTGCCAGAAACCGTCGTCCTGCCATTAGACGACGCCCCACCGAGTGGAGCTGGCCGGGATCGAACCGGCTACCTCTTCCATGCCATGGAAGCGCTCTCCCAATTGAGCTACAGCCCCAAGATGTCGGTACGGACACGGCTCCGACAGCCGGATGACTTCTCGATGCCCGTTATGAGTCATCAGACCCTCTGACGACCCAAAGTGATCACTCCCTTAGCACGAATCCTGGTGGAGATGGCCGGAATCGAACCGGCGGCCTCTGCCGTGCGAAAGCAGCGCTCTCCCAACTGAGCTACATCCCCAAGAACCTTGTTGTACGCCATCTCAATTGTGGGTACCCCAGAAGCTATCCAACTCCAATGCGTGCGGTGCTATTGGTGGTGGTACTTCCACGATCGATGTCCCACGATCCCATTCATTTGTACCCTATGTAAAGAGGGTCGCTCTGTTTGGGATGACGTCATCGAGTGCCCCCCATCAAGCACTCGGCTGAAGAACCCCGACAAGACGTAGCAGATGAGGAGGGAATCGAACCCGTCTTCCGTGGTTTTGGAGGCCACGTTGTGCCCTGCACTCTCACCTATGTTGGTGGGGAGGTTTCCCTCCCCACCGGGTTTACTCGACGCTGAGGATGACACCCGCGCCGACGGTCTTGCTGCCTTCACGGACAGCGAACCGCATTCCGGGCTCCATCCCCACTGCCTTCTGAAGCTCCAGAGAGACCTCGGCGTGGTCACCTGGAAGGATCATGTCGATCCCCTCGAATCCGATGGCGCCGGTCACATCCGTCGTTCCGAAGAAGAACTGAGGACTGTACCCCTTGAGGATCGGCGTGTGCCGACCCCCTTCCTTCTCCGGGATGACGAACAGCTCGGCCTTCGCCTTCGTTCGCGCCTTCACGGAACCAGGAGCGATGAGCACCTGGCCCCGGACCACCTCTTCACGACCGACGCCGCGAAGGAGCAGACCGCAGTTCTCACCTGCACGAGCCTCCAGTTGGTCCTTGTGGAACATCTGGATGCCCGTGACGACGACCTGACGCGGCTTCTCTTCGCCGTCGACGAGGCCGACGATCTCGACCGTCGAGTTGAGCTTGAGAACACCCCGCTCGATGCGGCCCGTGACGACGGTGCCACGACCAACGATGGTGTGGACGCCTTCGATGGGCATCATGAACGGCGCCGTGAGGTTCCGGGTGGGCTCCGGGAAGTGAGTCCGCATCGCTGCCAGAAGCTCTTGGATGCAGGCTCCGTCCGTAGACGGGTTCCGCAGAGCCTTGAGCGCCGACCCTTTGATGACCGGAGAACCCTCGTAGCCTTGGGCCTTGAGAGCGTCCGCGACCTCCTCGATGACCAGCTCCAGCAACTCGGGATCCGCGACGTCCACCTTGTTGATGAACACGACCATCTTGGCGACCCCGACCTGACGAGCGAGCAAGATGTGCTCCTTCGTCTGGTGCTGAGGTCCCTGGCTGCCGTCCACCAGGAGGATCGCCCCGTCCATTTGGGCGGCACCCGTGATCATGTTCTTGATGTAGTCGGCGTGACCGGGGCAGTCGATGTGGGCGTAGTGCCGATCGGCTGTCTCGTACTCGACGTGCGAGATGGCGATGGTGACCGTCTTGGTCTCGTCCCTGACGGTCCCGCCCTTGGCGATGTCGGCGTAGCTCTTGGCCTTGGCGAGCCCAGCGTGAGCCTGTACCGCGACGAGCGCTGCGGTCAGCGTCGTCTTGCCGTGGTCAACGTGCCCGATGGTCCCCACATTTACGTGAATTTTCGACATCACTTGTATGGGTTGCCAGCCCTTCCTTTTACTACCGATCCGTCCCCGTCAGACTCATTCCGACTCCAGGGGCTTTGGCAGGTTGAACCCGCCGGAACTTGTCGAGGTAGTCAGCGGCCTTCCTGAGTAACTCGGGATCGTCCATGAAGTGGGCGAGACCGAGGTTGTGCCGCTTGCACAACCACCCGCGAAATTCTCCGGTTTGATGATCATGGTCGTACGCGGGAGCGTCATAGCCTCTCACCGTTTCGTCGAGCAACAGACCGCATATCGAGCAAACTTGCCCGTGCCCTGAATCCGACGTGGGGTTTTTAACACCCGACAACTTGCGCATCGCCTTTCTGGCGGCTCGCCTACCGCATTCCGGGTGTTCCCGCTGCCATTTGGCCCGTGTTTCCCTTGCAACATCGGTGATGTTTGAGGCCAGATGGCAAACGGCGCACTTTCGGTTTCTAACGAGTCGAAGGGTATGCCCTTTAGGGCATGGTCTACCGACGAACGTTTCAGCCTTAGGTGGTATACCCCTGACGTGCTTGGGACCTCTTGTCATGCTGCTATCTCAGTACACCTGTTTGCCTCCAGAGGCGAAATGGTCAGGGTCCAAGCTGTCGGCGAGCGCTCTTCAGCCCCGACGAACGTTGGAACCAACGTCCTGCTTTTCCCCTGGCGCCCACGAAGGGAATTGAACCCTCCTCAACGGCTTGACAAGCCGCCCGCCTCAACCAGATGCGTACGTGGGCATGCAGCGACCCCTACGGGATTTGAACCCGTGATCTCCGCTGTGACAGAGCGGCGTCCACTCCAGGCTGGACCAAGGGGCCGTACGATCGTCACTATCTGGCGTATCCATCGCAGTCTCCTTTCAGCCTTGGGGTTAGTAGTCGTAGTAGGTCTTGTCGAAATTCATGGTGATGCCGTAGCCGACGAGCCACTCGCGGTTCTGTTCGGAGTGCGTGAACGTCGTGAAGAGGTCCCACGCTTCGTGCTCGACCTCCCCCGCGCCCTTCTTCCTCTTGGGGGTCTTGGGTTGATCGAGGATGTGTTCGTACCAGGTGCGATCGTTCAGGGTCGGAAGATGCTCGTCCTTGATGCTCACGAGGAGATCAGGGCCGGTCCCTGGGTAGACCTCCTGCTCGTAGATGTGCATCCCGATTCCGCAAATAGGGCTGTGGGGAAAGAGAACCGTAACGAGCTTGGCCCGTCGGATGAGGGTGCAGACCAGCTCCAGCTCCGCGTGTGTGAGCTTCTCCCGAGGGAGTGGAGGCACGGGGAGCTTAGAGTGCCCCGGAAACATGTCCTCCATCTTCTTGTCGAGAAACGTCCGCTTGTCCCGTGGGGGGTACAGCTCCCCGTGAAGCATCTTCAGACGTGCGCGTTCGTAATCGGAGAGCACGAAGGATCTCTACACCGTTGGTACCCCCGGCAGGAATCGAACCTGCGACATCCTTTTTAGGAAAAAGGCGTTCTGTCCACTGAACTACGAGGGCATAGCGGAAGCAGGAGGACTCGAACCCCAGCGCCTTGCGACGCCACACTCTTTAGCAAAGAGGTCTCTCCCCAAGGAGAGTTCAACTTCCAATTTATTGCCGGGCAGGCTCGATCCCACCAAGTGCTGTACAGGCCGGCACCTTAGGGAGCTACCCAACCAGCCCACGAGCACCCATCCGTCCCTTCGTCGGCACCTTAGGGTAGCTAGCCCAACCAACGATGACGCGGCGGCGGAAGATGGAGGAGTCGAACCTCTGCGCCTTTCGACGCCCCCGGTGTTCGAAGCCGGTGTCCCACCACTGAGACTTCACCTTCCAAAGATTCGTTTTGATCAGACCGGGTCCCGATTGTAGTCCCGACATGGCAACCTTCCGTAAGTCGAAGCAGGGCGAGTGGGTCGTGTTTGGCACGGTTTCCGAGGTCCGCGTCGGCAAGGTCCGCGTCGAGCGCAAAGACGGCTCCGTCCGCTCGGTCAGCGTGGTCTCCGTCGGCCGCTCTTTCCAGGCGAACGGCACCACGATGGTCTACGGCTACCTCAACGCCGCCCACAACCAGGAGGCCCCTGCCGCCAAGGCGGCGGAGGTCGAGGTTGACGAGGAGGCGCTCGACGAGGCTGCCTACGAGGCTCAGGCCGAGCGTCAGGCCGAGGACAACGCCCTCCGTGGCGCTGAGGCGAGCCTCTTCTAAGAGTGCTTTTATACGGACGGGCTGGGTATGCGAATCCTCGCCAACTGCGACAGATCGGTGCCGCCGTAACTTGGGGTGACGTACGGGGATCGAACCCGCCTAAAACTGGTTCACAACCAGCCACCTTCACCAGAAGGCTAACGTCACCATAACTCAGAATCTCTTGTTGAGGTAGCGACTGTGGAGGTCATCCCCACATGTCGCTCGTGCTCTCTCTCTGGAAGTTGCTCCTCGCTCTCTTTGGCGTACGCTCAGCCCCCGGCCCCAACGAATGGTACGGTTGGCGGCCCGATCGACCGGACCACCGAGATCACAGCTTTCAGGTCCCCGAGCACCTGACCGTAGAGAAGCTGCCCGCGAAGGTCGACCTCTCTCCACTCTGCCCTGCCGTCTACGATCAGGGTCAACTGGGAAGCTGCACGGCCAACGCCATCGGAGCTGCCTACCAGTTCGACCTGAAGAAGCAGGGCAAACCTGACTTCATGCCTTCGCGTCTCTTCATCTACTACAACGAGCGGGTAGTCGAAGGGACGATCTCCGAGGATGCCGGCGCTGAGATCCGGGATGGCATCAAGG
>Ga0315284_10000769_pt1 | contig 44122 bp, 73 predicted proteins | sample YL17G09_16_MG_FD_203696 | JGI IMG/M metagenome (GOLD analysis project Ga0315284, IMG submission 203696) | Sediment microbial communities from Yellowstone Lake, YNP, Wyoming, USA - YL17G09_16 | ecosystem: Environmental > Aquatic > Freshwater > Lake > Sediment | place: USA: Wyoming | collected...
CCATAATACTCTATAATACATAATAATATATAATAATATATTATTGGTATTATGGTATTACGTTTTAAAACACCCCCCTTAAATACCAGAAAACAACCGACACACACTTCAACCAACAACTTTTATACACCCCCACCCCCACTAATAAAATGGCATAGAAGCGGAAGAGGCTTCACCACATTCCTAGAAAAAGGAGAACAACCTTGGACGGCATCAGTCACACTACATGCACGGCGCTGAAGGCGTCTGACCTCCACATAGAACCAGCCACGAAAGATCTACAAGTAGACATTGACACGATGCCTCCCTTAACGCTAGCTCCTGGAGGCGCTGTTGACGTAACGGATCGCTGGGCTAGACTCCTGGGGCAAGTAGATATAATCAGGGCGAATGGTGCAGCGATGGCAGCCGCTAACCCATTGATAACTGGCACATACGACGCTCTCGGCAACCGTATGCCCGCAATGGACGCCATGGGCAGAGCGGGGTACTTTCAACTCACCGACGGGGTGCGTTTAGCCGAGATAGACATAATTGAAGGAGCACAGGTGAGGATCGACCTAGCACACCACATGATTCACGAGGGAAAAGGCTACACATGCGACGACTACGCCACAGGTCTAGGGGCCGGAGCAAGCAAATACTGGCACTTTAAGGCCCCAAACACGGCTACACGGATACACATCAACGCCACGACATTCGCCAGCGACGCAGGAGTAGTCTACTTCTATGAGGCGCCGACCACGACGGCTGACGGAACCGCATTGACTCCCCGCAACAACGACAGGAACAACGGCACCGCATCCACCCTAAGTGTCTGGAAAGACCCCACAGTCACCGCTGATGGCACGCAACTCGGAGTAGCCGCCCTCGGCACAAACAACCCTAAGACCCGTTTCGGAGGAGAAGCCAAGCAGAACTTCGAGTGGATTCTGAAGCAGAACACGGCGTACCTCTTCAAGTTCACGGCTGCGAACGCTGGTACTGCCGTGAACGTAGAACTAGAATACTATGAAGCTTAAACTACCTACCAAACCTTTTTATTTTAAAAAAACACAACGCCATAACATGACCTGCCCAGGATGCGGAAGTTTTTTAACTAGGTTTAAACCCACAACAACCGGGCAGGGGCTCCGAGCAATAACTATCCCGGCTAAAACGCCTCCCGAGGCTAGGATGCTAGCAAACAAAGTGTACACCTTTCCGACGTACACCTTTCCGACGAAACCTCGGGGTGAGTGGTCGGAGGGATGTGGTAAGCCAAGAGCCTAAGCCCACAGAATTAATAGTGCATAGCGGGTGATAAAACCTGAAGGGTAAAGTAGAATCAGTAACCACGAAGATGAGCCCAGGCAAAGCACTGTTCAACGTCAGCCTAACCCTAACCATCAAGGAGAAACTCACCTACGACGAGAGCGAGGCACTCGCAGTGGAACTCAGAGAACAATACCTGGGAAAGGAAGCGGACCTAAACCTCAACTCCATCCAAACGGGACACCAGAGGCCATGAAACCATGTGGACCCAGAACGGCACTACCTTAACCCTACCACCGTGGTTCTTCGACACTGACTCAACAACGATCACCCTCACTTCAACAAACACTGAATCTAACTGGAACCCCTCCCCCTTCGACTTCGACATGCTCTACTCGGTGTCACCACCACCACCCAAGCCTAGCCGAGAACTGAAGCCAGGGTGGGAGTGCGCCAAGGAGAGAGCCCGAGTCAAGGCCCTTAAAATGAAGGCCCGAACCCCAGCCAGACCCACCACCACCAAGAGGTGGAACCAAGGCGGACCCTTCGGCAAACGCAAGTAGCCCCCTCAAAGAAAATAACCTAGGCTACCCAACATAAGAACCACCCAAACCGTTACCCAACCAACCAAGGATACTCCCCACCCCACCGGGAGGCACAACGATAGTAACATATTTAAAGGAATCTTCCCAGAAGCTAGTGGGGAGAGATAATGTTAAGGAAACCAAAGGCTGAGAAACCCGCGTTCCTCACCTCAAGGGAGTGGGAATACGTCCAGGCCCTGGAGAAGAGAGACGGCATACGATTCCTCGCAGCAGAAGACCTAGGAGTGCGAGAACACGCCATAGAAAACACACTAACCAGAATACGAAAGAAAATAGAGTCAATACGCACATTCAATAAAAGGCATGGAAAAACAATAGAAAGAAAATACCGTGGGATGAAATAAGGAGAGTGACTAACTTGGCAGAAAGCGAAGACGAGGTTAAACCACAATGAGCGAGATAATCATCACCCAGAAGCAGTTTGAAGAAATTCAAGGGTACTCCACCAAGAAGACGGTTGGGCAGATAAAGGGCGAGATCGACGGGATGCTCTATGACCTCGGAGCCTTCGACAAGGCGTGGGCAAACGCCAGCGAGAAGGATGCGACGGGGAAGCCCATCAAGGGAACCGAGAGGGAGCACCTCGTCTTCAAGCTAGTCGTGAACATCCGAGGTGTCGAGAGGACCCTAGGATTCGTATTCAGCCCCGTCATGATCAAGGTCCAGAAGCATAAGACTGGCGGGAGGAGCCCACTCGTAGCGACGTCGATGCCTGCGGCGAGCTGGCTCGTCATGAGGAATCTCCTGAAGGCCAAAACGGATGCCGCCAAGCTGGGAATCGTCAACATCGAGCAGGAGCTCCTCAGTAACGTGATCTATAGGCTACCGAAGGAGCAGGGTGGAGCGGAAACGACCATCGGAGAGATCATGTCAGAGCTCATCGCCAAGGACCAGCTCCAGGGGAAGTTCGGCCTTGAGGACCAGAGGGAGTGCAGAACCGTCTCCGCCAGCTATGAGGTGAAGGGGGACGAGCCCCTTTAAGCCCAATTAACCCCTATCCTTTTTTATCCTAGACGCCCCACTCTCTAATTGTATGACTCCCAATCCCGTAATGCCTAAAAATATGCAGATAGACTTTCTTAAACGCATATACAAGGGCACCGCTAACTTTAGCTGGGAGCACGAAGTAGACTCTACCCTTTCCCTTCCCGAGAACAGGATCGCACTCAGCATAAAATTCCCAAACGGATGGTTCGCAAACGAAATCGAGGCAAAGGACGTAAAAAACGAGGCAATAAAGGAATACCACGACTACCTGGACTACCTCCTAGAATCAGCCGTACTCCCAGAGGCCAGAGAAGGCATGGGACCAATATTCGAGAAGGCCCTCAGCGACTACAGATACAGAATGGAGCGAAACCTAGAACGAGCAACCTTACGGAAGACAATCACAAAACTTGGGGAACAACTACTTGAGGCAAAAAGAATGGGCAAACCACAGAAGGACATCATCGAGGAAGAGAAGAGAAAAGACATACAGGAACAAGAGCGGCCAAAGGTACGCATGACCGACGACCTAAAAACGAGACTAAAGAGGCTCTTCGAGGCCACATACACCAAAGAAACAGGGAAAAGCCCAAGCAAATTCCTCTCAGAGTTCTGGACAGAACTGGAATCCCAAATTCCACTCCTTTCTTCTGAGGAGGAGATGAAAGCAGCAGTCATAGACCTAGCGTTGGAAATAGTGGGAAGAGAGGAAGCCAGAGAACGCCTGAAGAAAAAGGAACTAGAGAGGCCACCACCAGAGAGACCTCCAAAAGAAGCAATAATTGGTCTTCCACCAGAAGAAGAGGAAGAGAAGTTCTTCATAACGGCTCCACCGGCAGCGTTCCCCATGTACCCTGAGAAGCCCTTCAAAACAGAACTATACCCAAATAGAAGCCTAACCGCATCAGAAATAGAAGATATATGGGACGTATTCACAGAAGCAGTATATATGTGTGGGAAAAAACCTGACAGATACTATAAAGAGTTCAACGCCTGGATAGAAAACTTCCTATTCGATAGCTGGGAACAGGTAAAATCCAACTACCAGAACCTAATAGACATTATATGCTACGAGAAAAAGGTCGTTCTAGTACCAAGAGCACTACCCGCAGAGGTATTAGACGAATTGATTCACTGGATAACTTCAATCGACACAATTGAAGACTTTGTTGATAATAAGAAGATTATGAGAAAACCAGAAACAATCGAGGACGTAATTGTTAAACTTGAGCAAATGGGAAAACCCGGAGTACCCCCAAGCGACGTTATAGCCGCAGTTAAAAGGGGCTGGAAAGAAAAAGCGCCCAACTACGTAATAGTCACAAAGCAATACCTAGAAAAACTACTAGGAGAACCACTAGAATAAATGTAAAAATTACTTCTCTTTCCAATATGTTTGGGTTCTAAATATGGACATTGAAAGCTGGTCAAAAAAGAGATTCCAAACCTCATTTGGTAATCCAAATTGTAAGGAACTGTTAAATTTACCATAAGCCTCAGTTATATCAAGCAGCTCCTGAGCACTCCAAATTTTATATTTCGTTCTTGATGCTTCATTAAATCTTTTATTCCATAATGCCAATGTAAGTTCAATATGTTCAAGAAGAAGAGGATCATTGAGAGGTTCAAAGGCCCGATACTTGTCTTCAGGTTTAGGTTTGTAAGTAATAGGAGATCTATCCTCTCCATGAGAATCATAATGAGTAAGATACTCCTCCGTAGAGACTTCCAACCCACAGATGGGGCATTTATGGATCATCTTTATCAAAATTAAAACATCTTCTAAGGCTTTAACTTTAACTTAAAAAAGAGGGGATGAGTGCAGAACTACTTTGTCCTGAACTCGTAAACCTTCCCGTAGAGGGGAGACCCGAGCCTCGCCCTGCTCTTCTTCCGGTACACACCAGGCCCCGAGCCCCTTACACCCGAGGAGACGATGGCGTTCCTCTTGGTTCTGTCAGGCTCACCCAGCGTCTTCTTCGCGGCGGAGGCAAACGCGGCCTTCACCTGAGGGCTCCCCGCGCCAGGAGCACGCCTGCTTCTGGAGAAGATCGTGACGTGCATCTTGGCCGCGACGGCCATGAGCATCGTGGCGTTCTTACCCTTCCCGCCTATGGCGAGTTGGATTGGATTCAGTCTTGTCCACTGTGCTGGCATATCTTACACCGAACATATCTCGCGCGTGTAGGTAAATAAGAACGGCGTAACCTTTATGTAATAAAGCGTCAACTATAACGTAAAATGTCCAAGGTACACAGAACGAATGATAAGCAACTAATAAAACACATCAAGACGGTCTCCATCCCCTACCAGGACATAATAGAGGTACTGGAAAAAGACGGCGAGGCGTTCCTAGAGGCCGACAAAGAGAACCCCCTGAAGAGACAGACCATCTGGAGAGCCGCTAGACTCCTCTCCCAGAGGATGGGGAAGACGGTTCGCTATGATCGGTCTCTTCTACGGATCGACGGGGTTGACGTTCTTGAGGGATACTCTTTTTCGATTGAAGGAGATCCACGAGCTCAGAGCCCTTCAAAAACCGTTTCTTAGGCTTCTCCCCGCTCATTTCACTAGGCTCCCCTTCATCTTCTCCTCAAAAGCCATCCTCATATCTATGGCCTCTGGATCAGATAGCCCCTCTAGGGCATTATAAATGATCTCATCCATCTCATCGCCCCGCTTCCCAAGTGAGGCCCTGGTCTTATCATACCAGTCCTGAAGCTTCATCTTACCCTCGAAGACACCCGTTAGCTCCCGCCTAAACTGGCCCCTAACCCTCAACACCCTGCTCACGAAGCCCCTGTCCTCCTCATAGCCCTTAATCGGCGTCAGAGCCTCGGCTAATCTCCTAATGAATATAGCCATGTCACGGGGGATACCGGACTCAGAGGGAACCGAGGAAACCATCTCGTAGACACCCTCCTTAGCCGCCTCCCTCACCTGCTGAATCCTTGGAAAAACCTCCATCCTCCTAGGAAGAACCAGGCCACCCCTTTCCTCGTTCAACTGACCGCAGAAGAGGCACCTATAAAGACCCTCCCGCACCGTCCTAAGTGGGCCGCCACAAGCGAAGCATTTTTCCATTCATCTATCTTATACCCCTCTTCTAAATAAACTTTAATATCACTCCAACAATACTCTTAAAGTAGTATGGCAGAAGAGGAGAAAGAGGAAGAGTTCGTCGTCCCTCAGCCACTTGCCGATAAGAGGGCCGAGAAGGAACGCCGCAAAAATATAATGCCGGCCCTCATCGAGGAATACCTAGCACCCGGCGCCCCCGTAGACATAGAATACTTCTCGAAGAAATACAACATACCAGTGACGAGCATCTACTACTACTTTAACCAGGAGGGCGTCTCCAGGAAGGAAGAGAAGCAGGAAAAGAGGGCGTCGATGAAGGAGATCAGGGCCGCCGAGACGCAGGAGCTTAGCAGCGAGGCCGAGAAGATAGCCACAATCGCAATAGGCTTAGGCGGAACCATCGCCCGCAGATACCTGGACTTCCTAGACTACGAGATGGAGCACGGTAAGACGCTGGAGTTCATCGCGGAGGAGATAATGCAGTGGTTCGAGATGAAGCACAGCACACTCGCCGAGATCGACGAACTGAAAACCAAGATGGTACAGAAGGACATGGAGCTCTCGGCGGCCTGGGCCATGAACCTACCGAACTTCAAATACTGGCTGAGGACGAAGATACTCGAACGCTACGCGACGCAGGTAATCAACGCGAGAGTCATGGGCGTGAGGCTTCCCGCCTCCAGCCTAATGAAGGCCATGCAGACCGACCTCCTCAAGCTTGAGGGCGACGTTAATGAACTATTTAGAGTCGAAGAAGAAGTTCCAGTAAAACAAGGATTGGAAAAACAAAGGAGATAGATGAATGGGTCTGAGTCCTGAGAAAATGGAAGAGTTGAAGCAGAAGTACGGCATAGACGACAAGGCTATTTTCGAGATAGCCGATTCCCTTGAACCGGAAGCCGAGGCCCCGGAAATTCCCCAAATGGGAAACGAGAGGACAGCCCCACCCACACCAGGAGCCCTCCCCGCCTCCCTAGCCAGCGCCATGAGGGGCGACATAACCATCGCGGAAGCCATCATCCTAATGAACTACATGGATAGGCAGGACGAGAGAAAGGAGAGGCGGTATGCCCCACCACCCTCCCAAGACACGTCAAACCTCAAGGACCTCGTAAACGAGATACGTGAAGAGCGCAAAGCACACGAAGACCAAATAGAGAGGCTAATCCTAGGTAAAAGAGTCGATGACTCAGAGGAACGAGCCAAAAACGCCGAAGAGAACCTTAAGAAGAAAGAGGAGGCCGAGAGGCAGAGAGAAGTCGTCGAAGGCGCAGTAAGGGGCGCAGTCGGCGAGATAGACCAGAAATACGGAGCCCAACTCGACAACCTCGCCAGCAGAATACACAGCCTACCAGTAACTCAACAAACAAGCTTCATGGATGAAATATCCGCCGACTTCGGAACCAGCCTCAAGGATGAGTTCAAGACCATGATCCTTAACCGCCTCAAACCCCCAGAGAAGCCAATTACAAAAACCGATGAAGAAGGCAAAAAATCAATCGACTGGGAAAGTCTACTGGACAGGGGCTTTAAACTCGCGGACAAATACGTGGAGACCCAGAAAGCCACCCCCCCTAAACTATCAGTAAAAGAGATCCCCACCACACCAGGAGCCCCCCCAGCCCCTTTAGCCGAAGGCCCTACTGAGGCAGCGGAGGGCCCCCCCATCGCAGAGCCAAACCACGCAGAGCGGGAACCGAAAGCATCACCCATACACCCACAGGACTTAGACGGAATCGGCCCCGAGCGAGCCAAGAAGCTCTCCGAACTAGGAATAACCGATGCGCGGCAGCTTACAAAGGTAAGCCCCGGCTACCTGAAGGACCAGCTAGGGGTAGGCAAGGACAAAGCCGAGGGCATCATCAAACAGGCCAAAGAACTCACCGAGCAGGCATAGAAACAGCTTTCTCTTCAGGTGCCTAAGGTTGTCTGACGACCAAGTGACCGCCGATACCCTTAAAATACTATGGGACGCGATAAGCAACCCCGCAAACGAGAAAGTAGGCCAATTCATAGCTTGGTCCTTCGACAAATTCGTAAACGAGGAAAGCCTCAACTACGCCATAGACAACGACCTGGACATCATCACCCTCGCCCTAAACCACTACGCCCTAGGCCACAGCCAAGTCACCCCCGTCTTCAAGCTAGCAATAAAGATGCACTGGAACGAAGTAGAATCCTACCTGACGAACGTAGAGAAAATATTCAAGATAATAGAACAGAAACCCGGATGCGCCAAAATAATCAACACGGAGAGGGGAAGAAGCTACCTCAACCGGAGCTGCAAGGCCACTTATACCGAACTTTATTCCCTCATTTGGGGCGGAGAAGAATAGGCTTAAACATAGTTAAAACATCAGCCTTTTATCCTTTAAACTACTAGAATCTGGTAGGTAAGCCCAAATGGCAGACTTTAAGAAAAAGGGAGTAATCTTCGGCTCTCAGGCCATCGCAAAAGGCATTGAGAGAGTCGCCGTTGAAGTGGACAGAATGACAGCCCGGACCGGGGCCCCCCTCACCAGGCCAAGCACATACATCAACATCATAGGCGGCCTCGGCCTCGCCTTCGGACCCGAATACCTGAGGACAGGCGCAACCGTCAAAGAGGTCGGGGAGATCGCTGGGTTCCACATGGTCAATAAGGTGTGGGACTACCTTGAAGAGTTCATGGCCCCCGCGCCCGCCGCAGGCGTCCCAGGCGCAGCCGCTCGGTACGCCCCCGGGTACACCCCCACCTACATGGCAGCGGAGAGCCCAGGCGGAGCCCCCGAGTTCTACCCACCCCTCTACGGACAGAACGTGAGCCGCGAGCCGGTCCTGAGAGATCACGTCCGCTTCACACTCACGAAGTAGACCCGAACCTCCCTTTCTAACCCGCCCACTTCAGGGTAAGGTGCCTAGGTGAAGGATTTATCCCGATTCGGGGTATATCTCACTAACTTCTCACCAGTAATCTGTATGTATATTATCTTCCCTGCTTTATCGTGTCTCCACACAATTTTATCTCCATCAGAAACATTAAGTATAAGCCTCACCTCGGAGGGAATCACGGTCTTCCCTTTTTGAAACACCTTACTAATGGCTACAATATCTGGATCTCCAGAATCTATACTCATGTCAGTACCTATAAGTACGGATGAGCTTAAAAGGCGTCTCACCTAAAATCACCTCGATCAAACATGACAGGACCAGGTTACGTCTTCTGCGAGACTAGCCGGATTCGACAGGAAGCACCAGAGTTCCAGAACACGCTCAAAGAGCTTGAAGCGCGGGTGATGGAGAACAGCAAAGGCGTCTGGCCGGGGATGAGCTACGGCGGACTAACGCCCAGAGAGAAGCAGTTCGGGCGGACAACCTTCCTACCACAGTTCTTCGCTGACGAGGCCGGGGACGTTCTCGACCACGCGCACCTCCCCGCAGACTGGGGCAGGAACAACTTCCGCATCCTCTACACGAGCCTCCTCCCGGGCGCTTTCACCGTCCCAGGGTGGAAGACCATCCTCGTAGGCGGTGGGGCACCGATAGGCGTCACCCCCGAGGACATCAGAATGGCGTGGGCTGGACTAGCCTTCACCACCGAGTCCATACACGTCTCCAAGATCAGGTTCGAGATAGGAGACACCCGCTACCCCATCATGGACATCGAGGAAGTCCACGCCTACGAGATGCCCTCCCTGATCTTCGAGGAAGGATTCGAGATACCCGAGGAGACCAACTTCCTCCTAAAGGGATGGTTCGAGGCCACAGGCAAGCAGAGGATCGTGCCCCTAGGATTCGTCTACTACAGACGCAAAGACTCGGTGCTAACCGAGTAGGTGACATAGATGCCAGAATTCATAATTGACATCGAGTACCACCCCAAGAAGGGGAACGAAGCCGTAGTAGGATGGGGAGAAGTCCTCATCGCCACCCAGGAGATCATACTCGCCAGAGACCTCTGCCTCAAAACCATCAAGAACCTCGTAGCCATCCCCACGACAGGCAAGTACACCATAGACCCCCACTCAGGGCAGAGAGACACCATCCCCTGGGTGACGAAGTACATCTACCAGAAGGGAGAACCAGACAACTGGGCCACAATCCACCTCTGGGACGACACAAGCAACGAGCACACGGGCTCCGTATGGCTTAACATGACGTGGCTGGGCGAATGAGCTTAACCAATGCCCTCCCTCCCCTCCCCAGTTTAAATCACGCTTAAACATAACCATTTAATATCCTCACACCCACTCCATACTTGGTAAAACCTCTGGGAAAAACAGGGAGGTTAAATCAATGGCAGAACAGATTGAATCATGGGCCAACTGGCTCAGAGAGGGTTTCTTCTACAGCTACAGGGAGCAGCAGGTACGTAAATTCTTCAACGTCATGTACCGGGACTGGGCTCACATAGAGTACACCTGGGAAGAAGACGTAGCCCCCGGCGCGGTATCCGGGCCAATCGTGATAGACAACCTGGAGACCACGAAGGAGAACCAGATATGGCAGGTCATCTTCGGCATCAGCCACGATGTCTACGTTTACATACACGCGCCCACGGACATTGACAGGCACGGCGTAGCCAAGGTCCCGAAGCAGACCACGAACCTACGTGAAGTAGGCCACTACAGGATGCAGGATAGCTGGTGGGACAAGCCAAGCTTCATAACGGAGCACTTCCTACTGAAGCCGGAGATCCCATTCGTAGCCTTCTCCGTCTACAACCCACGGAACATCACCTTCCAACACGACTACAACCCGATCAAGCTGAACTTCTACGTCTGCAAATGCGAGATGGAGCAGGTGGGAGAGGAAGTGAAGGGCGAGCTCCAGGCGGCGGAGTCACGGTTCACGGAGACCCTGGACAAGCTCTACCGGCGAGTGATAATGCACCGCCCATTGACGCTGATCCCCCTGAGGGCCCCGGCGAAGGGAGTGTGATGAGAGATGCCTGAAATAATCGAAATCGAGAACATGAAGTACGACAAGGGCAAGAAGACCCTCATCAAGGACTTCCTACCCTACGGCGACATCATAAAGGGCGCGGGAAAAGCAACTTACACAGCAAGCGGAGACAAGCAGCTAGCATCCATCCTCATACCCGGCGGCCAACACCTAAAGCTACTCTTCCTAAGAGTCTGGACGCAGACCCCAACAGGGGCCATATTCGAGATCATCCAGACGGCTCAGACAGGAGACCTAGGGTCAAGCCCACCCGGAGGCATACACCACCCAGCAGTCATCACCGCCCACATAGACTACCCGATGCTCGAAGCCGCAGGAGCAGAGGCCCTAGGGCCCCAGCCGCTAGAGGCCCCGATACACGTCCTCGAAGGCTCAGTGGACCTCTACATCCAGGACGCGGTAGCGTCGCCATACTACTACGGATGGGCCTACTGGGGCGTAGTCCAGTAGGAGTGATAACCCATGAGGGCCAACGTAGCCGTGAAGACGATTGACCGGAGGACGGCGACGCCGATACCCGGCGTAGCCGTTGAGCTAGGCACCAGCATGTACTCCCTCAAACAGGTCACTGACCCCTACGGAACCGTCTCCTTCACCATAGACGTGGGCGGCGACGAGGTGGGCCGACACCCCGAGGAGGGCATAGCCGTGCTCCTCAGCGCCTTCAAGAACGGCTACGTGGATGCGAGGGACAGATTCATGTGCTTCGGCAACAAGGCCACGATAATCCAGATGGAGAGGACCTAAATGAGTAAAGCGAGACACACCAAGATGGCTCCAGCGGGCATACAGAGGCAGTTGCAGAGAATGTTCATCCCCGCCAACTGTATGCACGCGGAAGCGCAGGGCAACCCTGCCTTCGGGGTCTCAGGAGTAAACGCTTACTGGGACTTTGATGAAGCCCTTAGGGAGGAACTCTTCCTCGCAATACCCGTTCCACTAGACTGGGTAGCAGGCACCGTCGCCTGGGTCTACCCCGTGTTCTCCATGACCGTCAACTTATACGCACAAGTCAGATGGGGCATAGAGTACTTACCACACGCAAAGGGAATGAGCATCGCAGCGATAGGAAACATCATCGAAGCAAGCATCGACGCAGACGGCACCGGAACCGTCATCCCACCCAAGTCACAGTGGCTAACCCTCAGAGGAGACCTCCTACCAGGTGGAGAGCCAGCGTTCCAGAGGGACGACTTCACAGTCATAGCACACGTAGCAGCCAGACTCTACAGAGACGGAGCATCAGCACTCGACAACCACCCCGGACACGCTTACCTATACGGCCTAGCAGTCGTCTACGAAGCGTTTATCTAGGTGATCTAAAATGGGTACAAGCCATACCACGAAGGAAGAAGTCGAAGTTCAAAGGTATATCCGCAGGCCACTAAAAGCCGATGGCGAGAGAAACACAAACGGCGACCTAGTGGTAGGATTCCCCGGTAACTGCTACGTAAGTAAGATACAGTGTAATGGAAACATGCTTTATTCCGCTTCTCCCACCACCCAGATAACCCTTCTATATGCGGAGACTGGCTTTGAGAGACCCCTATACGGTCCACTATATATTAAGACGATTGATCCCAGCATTGGCGTAACCCTTCACATGAGAACATTACTGGGAAACGATCTATGGATCAATGCTGAGAGGAATGGCAGGATCATAGCCAGGATTACGCAGGCGAACACCAGGGTTAGGCTTGATGTCTGGGGATACGAGTATATCTACCAGTAGATGTACCCCCTATAGGTGAGAAATATGCGATACATTGACCAGTTCGGAGAGACCGGTGTTTTTTTTGGGTTCGACAGGGAACATTTAAAATACCCTAGCGCCATCGCCGTCGCCAAGGACGGCTCCATACTCGTGGCAGATAGTAGTAATTATAGGTTGGTTAGGCTCAGCGAGGATCTTAAGTACATTGACCAGTTCGGAGAGACCGGTGTTTCGGGGTCCGACAGGGAACATTTAAAAAACCTTTCCGGCATCGCCGTCGCCAAGGACGGCTCCATACTCGTGGCAGATGGTAATAATTATAGGTTGGTTAGGCTCAGCGAGGATCTTAAGTACATTGACCAGTTCGGAGAGACCGGTGTTTCGGGGTCCGACAGGGAACATTTAGGCTACTCTTCCGGCATCGCCGTCGCCAAGGACGGCTCCATACTCGTGGCAGATGGTAGTAATTATAGGTTGGTTAGGCTCAGCGAGGATCTTAAGTACATTGACCAGTTCGGAGAGACCGGTGTTTCGGGGTCCGACAGGGAACATTTAGGCTACCCTAGCGCCATCGCCGTCGCCAAGGACGGCTCCATACTCGTGGCAGATAATGATAACCATAGGTTGGTTAGGCTCAGCGAGGATCTTAAGTACATTGACCAGTTCGGAGAGACCGGTGTTTCGGGGCCCGACAGGGAACATTTAAAAAACCTTTCCGGCATCGCCGTCGCCAAGGACGGCTCCATACTCGTGGCAGATGGTGGTAATTATAGGTTGGTTAGGCTCAGCGAGGATCTTAAGTACATTGACCAGTTCGGAGAGACCGGTGTTTCGGGGCCCGACAGGGAACATTTAAACTACTTTGAGGGCATCGCCGTCGCCAAGGACGGCTCCATACTCGTGGCAGATAATGATAACCATAGGTTGGTTAGGCTCAGCGAGGATTAGAAACCCACATATTTTATATTTTAAAAGATCACAATCTACCCATGCCAATCCTTAGAATAAGAACGAGTAGAACCCATACTGATGTACCGATTTCCCACGGCGTCTTCAACTACCCCGACTCCTCGATCCTCGCCTTCATCATGGAGACCCTGCACCTACAACTGGACGAACCCGTCAGAGTATGGAGGCGCGGAGAAGAACTCTGGGTCGTAAGCCCTAACCATAGATAATCCTCCTCCTGAACAACCCATGAAGGTCAGGGGCCCCCACGGGCGCAAGCGCGTACTCGGGGTCCCACTTAAGCCAGGTAAACCGCTCATCCATTATCAGGTTGAAGCCGTTTAGCTCGAATTGCTCCACCCACCACCTTACGCTCCTCCCAGTGATGTGGCCAGGATCAAACCTACGACTCTCCTCCTGGTTCAATCCCCTAATATCCGGGGCCTTAACGTGAATCCACTTCCCCGCCAACCTACACAGGTTCCCTACAACGGCCTCGGGGTCGGGGGCGTGTTCAACCGTGTCATAGCACACCACCAGATCATAGGTCTTGGTTGGTAGGGTCCCGGCCTTCGACAGGTCCCCCCATAGGACTCGACCCCTGATCTCCGGGTCACAGCTCTCGACAACGTACCTGCTTATGTCCAGGCCCCAGGCATCCACGCCGATACGTAGAAGGCCCCTCAAAATATTCCCCACCCCGCAGCCAGCATCGAGGGCGGACCTACAACCCGTCCTGCTACGAAGGCTCTCAGCGTGCCCCACATGCCAGTCCGTGAACTCCTGCTTCCACCTCTTAAAGTATCCCTCACCGTAATCTGCTCCGCCAGAGTCCTCCGCGCCGTCTAGGTTCTCTGGGTGGCCATAGAACTCCTCGATCTCATCCAGTAGGGAGTAGAACTCCTCCCTAGAGTTGAGCATACGGACTAGGTTCATAGCCCCATCAACGAGTCGAATAGGCATTTAAAACCCTCCACTTCAATTATCATTAAAACTTGATCGCCACTCCTCTTTATGGTAGTCAATACTCCTATACCACTCCACCGTATGTTTCAAACTATCCTCAAAATTCCATACTGGTCTCCAATCTAATAGTTTCTGTGCCCTCTCTATGTTAGGGACTCTATACATTATGTCCACCGGACGCTTAGGGACGTGCCTTATCTCGGACTCTGATCCACAGAAGCTTACTACCATCTCTGCTAGATCGTTGATGGTTAGAGGAGTGTATGGATCTCCTATATTTATGACTCCTCTGAGGTCTCTCCTCAAGACTTGGATAACTGCTCTAGCTAAGTCGTAGACGATGCACCAGCTCCTCACCTGAGCGCCGTCCCCGTACACTTTAATCGGTAGACCATCCAAGCTCCAGGCAATGAAGTGGGAGATTGCTCCGTGCCCAGTCTGGCGTGGTCCGAAGATGTTGAAGGGACGCACTATGCAAGCGTTCAATCCCTCTCTACTAGCGTATGCAGAGACTAAATGATCCGCAGCTATCTTAGATGCTGAGTAGGTCCAACGTGGGTCTCCAGCAGCTCCTAATCTAGTCTCATCCTCTTCAGATACGCTATGGCACTCTCCGTAGACTTCACTAGATGAGAAGTGGATAACCTTCCTCACCCCATACCTCAGTGCTAGTTCACACACGTTCTTAGTGCCGTTGAAGTTGATGTCCATACAGTTGATTGGGTCAGCATCCACCCTCTCAATTCCGGTCATAGAAGCGAGGTTGAAGACCACCTCAGGTCTGTGTTTGACTATCATCTGCTCCAGCAGCTCACGGTTCCTAACATCCCCTGAATAGAGCAGAGGCTTGAGGTCGGTATATTTCAAGCTATTACGATCTAACGTATCAAAAACGATTATATCCCCAAACCCTTCCTTTAACAAAGCCTCTTGGAGATGTGATCCAATGAACCCCGCGCCCCCGACGATGAGAACACTCATCTATATAACCCCTCTTTTGTTTTTAGCTTCCTAGTTGCTTTAGGATAAGTGTATTTCGTGTCCCAGAGAGATGGCTGTGGAACTGGAGTGCTAAACTTTTCTTGTAATACCTTACCGCCCCACTTCTTAATGTACCGTTGCTCATTGGCCTGCATAATCGGCTCCCTTATCGGTAGTAGCTTTATCCCATTGTTAAAAAGCGATCCTCCTCCCCAGTGAAAATACAGTGCCCTCTGAGTAGCCCACCGAATCTCCCAGTGTCCCGCCGCTAAACCGCAACGGTGCATCAAGTCAGCGTCATCATAACCAACCTCCGTGAACCCACCGTCATAGTAGCCGACCCTATCAACAAAATCGCTTCTAACACAGGCCACTATAGGAACCGGTGTAGCGTTGGCCCCTCTCGGCGTAATATTATCCAAGGCAGCAACCGCCTCATGGCTATGCTCCAATAATTCATCAAGATTATCCTTACTCATATCTGGGTCAACGTAAGCCATCGAATACAAGCCTCTGAGGGGAGCCGTAACCGTAGCCCACTCCTTAGGCATATCCCAGGGCATTACAGCCCAGGCACACGCCATAAGCCAGTTTTTATGTCGCTCCAGCTCAAGAACTAAGTTATCTATACAATCTTTATGGAGCAGAACATCCTCTTGGCTAAGTATTATATGGGTAACACCCAGCTCATGCGCTAGCTTCATGCCTACGTTTCGGTTTCTTCCCTCTCCCTCCTGTGTTTCTTGCTTATAGAAGATACATTTACCCCGTCTCCTAGATTTAACCCACTCCTCTACGCCGTCCACGCTGGCGTTATCAACGATTATCAACTTATACGGGTGCTTGGTTCTGATCGTCTCAACCATCGGCTTGAGGAAGTTGAGGGTGTTCCAAGTGGTAACGACTACCCCTATGCTAGTCATTACCACCAGTCTCCTTTGGCAACACGGTCAATGAGATTGAGGTACTCCTTGGCCATCCTAAGGTAGCTGAACCGATCCTCAGCGTACTCCCTACACTTCTTGGGCTCAATTAAATCAACCCTACTCATGGCCTCGACGACTTCATCAAGGTCCTTGCAGAGGTATCCGTTTACCCCGTTCTCAATCATCTCAGGCACACCTCCCTCCGCCAAGCCAATTATGGCTGTACCGCAGAAGTTTGCCTCGATTATCGTCATAGGGAGTATGTCCATGAAGGGGTACATCTCACGGGGGTTAAACCGCTTAGGTAGCTGTAGAAGGGCCCTTGCCCGACCCATAATCCTCTTCTTCTCCTCGTGGCCCACCTCGCCGTAGCAGGTGATGTTGGGGTGCTCCTGCGCCTCCCTCTTAACGGTGTCCGTGTAGCTGGTGTCCCTGCCTCCGAACGCGAACTTGTACTGGGGGAGCCGGTGGGCGAGCTCCATAACGGTGTCAGCTCCCTTATAGGGTCCAAGGACGGAGAAGAAGAGGAACGCATCCCCCTTACTTTCCCAAAATGGGTACGTAGAGGGATCTATGCCATTCATAACCACCACTGGGCCACGTTCCCTAGAGGGATACTGGGCCCTCGTCCACTTAGCGTGAGCCTTACTGATGCACACCACGTTCTTGAAGCCCATACTAATCGGTGCTTGCAGCCAATGGCTTACCTGGATGACCCTCCGATTCGCTAGCCTAGCCAGCTTACCGTTTGAGTTATCGATCACGCAGGGATAATCCCTGATCTTATCCTTGTATCCCTCGTAGAAGCTCTTCTCAATATCAGGCCCCTCCACCGGGACCTCGATGAGGTTAATCTTATCCCACCCCCTCCAGAGGCTACCCTTAACGGAGACCAGCGTAACATCCAAGCCAAGCTCGACGAGGCCCTTAACCTGGCATGAAACCAGAAGCTCGATCCCGCTCCAAGCCGTCTCCGTTGGAACAGGGTTAATAGCGGTTCCAATAACGCAGATCTCAGTCAACACATCCACATCCTATTCCATTCACAACGATTATACTTGATTCTTTGAAAGCTATTTCCATAAATTCTATTGCTAAACTTCTATACTCAAATTTATTATACTTACAACTAAGATACCAGTGAGAACCCAATTTATCAGTACGGTCATAACATAAAGAAACATGCCCCATAAAATTCTTAAAGGGCTCTCTAAGTCTATCCACCATAAAGAACAATCGTTTTAATTGAACAAGTTCACATACAACAACCCTAAGATATAATTCGGCATTTGTTCCCCAAGCCGAGGGTTCATTAACTGGATGACCACAACAAGATTCCTCTGTTTTTAACCAATCAGAATCATTAATCTGCTTAACTAAATTTCTTATAGGTTCGTCTATGAACTCATAATTCAAGGATTCTGGATCATCATAAAGCCACGTCATTGTTTAACACCAGTTAAGTCATCCACGTCCTATTTCATTCACAACTATTATAGCCTCTTCCTCAAATGGAGAATCACCAGAATACATTAATTCATCTTGATAATAAATCTCAAGTTTTAATGAAGGATAACTACAAAAGACATGAGTATCAGATTCTCCTTCATAGAAGTCGCAAACGGCACAATTACGCACTAAACCTGTTTCTCGTGGAACATCCTCCTCCATTTCAGGAGTACCGTAATCATCCTTCGGGCAAGCCACCCGTCTAACTACTTTCATCTTTTAACACCAACTAAGTCATCCACGTCCTCCATACCTTAACGGGATACTGTCTAGGATTCTTCCTCGCCGCAGACAGGTCGAAGTAGTCCTGGTTCACCTCCCAGGGCTTCCTCCGGGCATTATCTTCTAGTAGACCCCAGGACCCATCGTAGCGGACGTTCAGTAGCTCCTTCGTCCACTTATGGCACTCCTCGGGCTTGAAGGGGGACGGTCTGCTGTGTCCGCCGTTGTGCTTCATGTGGTAAACCTTGATCTTTGGGTTAGCGGTGTAGAGGAATTTCACATCCACTCGGGATAGCCTTAGGCCGAGGTCCACGTCATCCTCCCCAGCGCAGTCGTACCTCTCGTCGTAGCCGTTCACCTTGACTATGCTCTCCAGCGGGGCGGAGGTGTTGAAGGTCCAGAACCATCCGGGGTTACAGTTATCCTTCTCAAGCTTAGGGAAGATACTCTTCCACCTCTCATCTCTGCTAAGCTTTACAGGGATCAGGTTCGCCTTGTCGAACACACCCCCGTAGTTAGGCTCCACGGCCTGAACCACCCCTATGATCGCCCTCCCCCTATGCTTGTAGAGGCTCCAGTGTGCGGCGAGGAAGTCCGGCCCCACCCACGAATAGTCATCGAGGAAGACCACAAGCTCACCATCGCAGTGAATGAAACTCGTGTTACGGGCGTTCCCAAGCTGCCGATTGCTCTTCCAGTGCCAGGGCTTAGACTTCATATACTTCACGTTGACGCCGTACTCCTTAGCCAGGCCCTTCACCAGCTCCCACCTGTCGCCCCAATCATCGACCACCACGAACTCGAAGAGGTCATGGGGCATGGTCTGTTGGCCCAGGGCTCGGAAAGTGTTCTCAAGCCATTTAGAACGGATCGTAGCAAAACTGATCGATATTAGTGGCTCACTCATGATCCGACCCCAAGGAAACCCATGAATTTATTCATGGGAGGAAGTGGGGCAACCAAACATATAAATACTTTGATACCATCCTTCTATCAAGTTGCTCTTAACTCTCAAGGTCAAACTACAACCCACTGAGGAACAGGGACAAAAGTTACTCAGAACAATGGAGACCTTCAACCACGCCTGTGACGACATCTCCAAGGTAGCCTACGATTCCAAGACCTTCAATCAATACAAGCTACACCACATCCTCTACTACAGGATAAGGGAGCAATACACGTTACCCGCCCAGCTAACAGTGAGAGCCGTAAGTAAGGTGGTTGACTCCTATAAGACGGAGCGACGGCACCTGCATTTATTCGATCCCCACGGAGCCATAATCTACGACCAGAGGATAATGAGTTTCAAGGGGCTTGAGAAGGTCAGCCTAACAACCCTTGAGGGCAGGGTGATCGTATCCCTACTTGTCGGAGCCTATGGGAAGCTAGATCAGAGACGCATCAGGGGTCAAGCCGACCTACTCTACATAAAGGGCGAGTTCTACCTATGTCTAGTGGTCGAGCAACCAGAGGAACCACCACTAACACCCGAAGGCTATCTGGGAGTAGACTTAGGCATCATCAAACTGGCGACGACAAGCGACGGCGTATCCTACTCGGGTGAGAAAGTTGAATCCGTTAGGGCACACTACATGGGGTTGAAGGCGGAACTTCAACATGTGGGGACAGAGAGTGCTAAGAGGCATCTTAGGAAGCTATCAGGTAGAGAAGCGAGGTTCAAGAGACAGGTAAACCATAAGATCAGTAAGGAGTTAGTGGTCGTTGCTAAAGACACGAAGAGGGCGATTGCTCTGGAGGATTTGAAGGGCATACGCGCTCAGACCACGGTTAGGAGAAAGCAACGTGAGAGACACGGCAAATGGGCGTTCAACCAGCTACGAGCCTACATCAAGTACAAGGCAAAGGTGGCTGGCGTGCCTATGCTGATGGTTGACCCGAGGAATACGAGTCGAAGGTGCTCGGCGTGTGGGCATATTGAGAAGCGTAACAGGGTCAGCCAATCAGAGTTCAAGTGCCGATCCTGCGGGTTCGAGTTGAACGCCGACTTGAACGCCGCTAAGAATATTCAATGGAGGGCTGAAGTCAACCAGCCTATTGTAGTCTGCCCAGATGGGAACTTGAACTACAAGCCCATCCCTTTAGGGGTGGGTAGTTGACTCCTGGCTCGTCTCCACACACTTCATGCAGAAGTTAAGCGGCCTATAGCCATACTGAGGCACCTGGACATACATCTCACCGGGCCTTATCACCGCCCCATCCTGATCGCACACGGTCCCCTCCAGCGCCCTCACGGGCACATACCTTCCCCTGGAGGCGGCCTCAAGCTCAATCTGGCTACAGGCCATCGGGCCCCCATAACCCGCCTTACTGACGGTCATCCCCTTAATGGGGCAGTGGTTACAGACCTCCAGCCTCGGCTTACAGACCTTCCCCCTCACTACGGTCCTCAGGGCGTTGTGGAGCACGAACAGGCTCTGTTTATCCATATTGTGGAAAGTGGCTTGCTGGTGCTCCGATAGCTCCTCAAACTTCTTTGCCTTCATTCTTAATCCTCTCCTCCTTGAGACTGAAATGCTCGTTAACGGCGCTCTGCGGCCTCCTCCTATTTCTCTCATGGAGGCCCCAGCTACCATCGTACTTGACCCCGTACTTCTCCTTCAGGACGAGTTGAACCTCATCCTGCTCGGAGTCAAGCACCCCCCGACGCCTCAGCTCCTCGTAGGTTACTTCCCTGTACCTCTTCGGCAGCTTCTTCATCTCGGCGTCCACCCCCCGGTGATCCACGTGGAAGACCGTGCAGTCATGATCTGGCCTGTAGAAGAACCGGCACCCAGCCCGCTCAAGCCTCACCCCCAGATCTACATCCTCCTCACTGGTCGCGTCATACTCCTCGTCGAAGCCGTTTACCTCGACTATCTTCTCAAGGGGGGCGGAGGCGTTCATGGTGTAGAACCATCCACCACTACAATTCCTCTTAGAAAGCGAACCCCTAGTGTCGGAGACCTTGAACTGGGCCAGGTTCCTTATGAAGGCCCCCTCCACGTTGCTCCCCACGTCAGGCGGCGGAAGCTGATCCAGATCATCATATCTGCCCTGAATGTACTTGACCGCTTTACCCGCCCCAATCATCGTATAGGGCCCCCTCTGGTAGGTGATCCAGTGCTCCTCAAGCCACCTGGGGGGAACCCAGCAGAAGTCATCCAGGAAGACAACAAGCTCTCCCGTGCAGTGGATTAAACCAGTATTTCGGGCGTTTCCTATGAGCCTATTACTCCGCCAGTGATTCGGCTTCGACTTCAGGGCCCTAACGTTCCGTAGGTTAAGCATCTTCGCCAGTCCCTCTATGTAGACTCCACGGTCTTCATGGTAGTCATCAACTATCAGAAGCTCAAAGTCCTCACTGGGAAAGGTCTGCCTCGATAGGCTATGCAGAGCATAAAGCGGCCCCTTGGGACGGTTAGTGGGGAGGATAACACTGATCTTCATTTTATTCACTTTCCTTACTATCTAAAATAACTTGACTGGAATCAACTAAGATAGACTCCTTCATTTTCATCTGTTTTAGGCCTCTTCCTATCAATATCTTAGGATACCACACCGAGTAATGTGTCTGAGGGCAACCCCAATATGATTTATAACCTCTTTCCTTCACTAACTCAGGCGTGTTAAACGCCTCAAGAACGCCTAAACGGAAAATCCACATACCGTAAACATAGGGGTTGCCATATCCCCCTAAAGCCGCCGTTTCATTCTTCTTAATCTCAGCCAAAATAGCATCTCTAGCGTGTCGATAATCATGGCATCCTTCGCATAGCCACCGCTTATTTGAAGCCTCATCTAAGCCTCCCTTAGACTTTGGAATTATATGATCCTCTTCAAGTGGCTCCGTAGCCCCACATCGAATACAACTCATTTTATGGCCACTTCTCCATCACGAAGATCGTCCGCCAGTTAGCTATGAGCTCAGGCGGCTTAACCAGCCTGCGGAACTTGTCAACCATATCCGGGCGCACCCTCCACCCAGGCCGCTTAAGCCGCTCCTCCCACCAAGCCTCTGATTGTACAGTAACATGCCCAGCTACCGTATATACTTCAATTTCCAAGGGTATTTGCTGCCCCTTCCTGAGGACGTAGCCCTCCAACGGCTTATCCTTCATACCCACCGTGGCGATCTGTAGGAAGATCCACTTACCACTCACACGGCAGAGCTCATCTATCACCTTGTCAACGTCCTCCAAGTAGATGTGCTCCATCAGATCAGTAGCGAGCACGAAGTCGAAGCTGTCATCGGGGAAGCGTATATCACGGGCGTCGCCGACGCTCACATACCTCTTAGCCCCTTCAAGAGCGTTCTCAATCGCGTACTCACTAAAGTCGATCCCCACTGCCTTGACCCTAGCTATACGGGCCTCCCTTACAAAACTTCCGCAGCCACAGCCCACATCTAGGACCATCTTCGGCCTGAAGAGTAGTTTAAGGGGCTCAATGATACCCTGCCATCCTGACCAGAGTTGCTTGGCATGGTTTAGGGGGAAGTAAGGACACACCTTCGCTTCCTATCCCCAATGATCCAAGCTTCCGTCGGGACGCCTAAACTCTTTCCCGCCCGTAACCTCAGCCGAGAAATATTTCTCGTCATAATATTCTTGGCCGAAGTCCGCATTCTTCTTCATTTTTTCCCTCCTTTGTTGGATAGTAAGTACTTAACCTCTTTAAAACTTCATATCCCTTGGTGAATCTTCCCTTATCATCTCTATTGCTATCCATAGAATCACCTCTCGGGCACCCGCACCCACACGGAGCCAAAGCTTTGAGTGGGCTCGTAGAGCAGCCCGTTCCTGGTCCTAGTCGCAGTCATAACGTCCCCCGCGTCGATGTCCAGGGGGGGAAAATCCTTCTCCGGGTCCCCCCTCAGGAGCTCCATTGGTATGCAGACGTAGCGGCTCTTACCGATCTGCTGGACTCTAAGCTCAGGCATCTTAACCATAGGTTTAAATAAGGTTTAAGCATATAACCGTATCGAGTAAAATTGGCTGAGGAAAAGGATAAACCACTGACTATCACCCTCAAATGCACCATACCGATCAGGGACATAATGTTTGCCCTCAAGCAGATATTCCCCTTCATCGAGGTCTCAGTCGAGGAAGAGAAACCGACTGAGATACCCTCGGAGGTCCGTACGCCAGATGAACATCGGACGGGGACTCCGAAGACTCCAGTGATTCCACCGGGGACGATAATTGAGGCCCCAACTAGGAAGCCGGAGGAAGCCCCCCCTGTCCAGCCAGAAGGCTGAGGTCTACTGCTCCTGGGTGGAAAACAACGTGACCCAGACCCAGGAAGGACTCGGCTGCCCCCCGAAGTGTCCAATGAAGGGCTCGGTTACATGCCCGATTCAGCCCTTTAAGGAGAAATCACCATGAAGTACCAGTGCAATAATTGTAAAAAGGAGTTCGAGATCCCCGGAGAGCGTGAAACTACAACCGTATCAAACTATTTCCCCCCCACACCGTCAGGATTCTCTCCCGCTACTTATATATGGACACCAATCAACATTACTATAAGAAAGAGCATCTGTCCATACTGTGAAAACTTAGACTTTCACGAATTAAAGGAGGGATAAGAAACGCGCCTAATGATATACACTGATCCATGCGTGATAAAAACCAAGCCCAGCGGCTACAGCAAAGTAGCTATGAGCCTCATCCAGGGAATCAGGGATAGGCACCAGGTAGCACACACCCCAATGTTGAGGACTAACAAGATGGGCCTCTTCGTCTACCAGAACCTCCTCGTCTACCCCAGCGGGGATGAGGAGTTCGGGGAGGACGTGATAGAGAAGAACTGCCTGCACTTCAACGCCGACGCGGTCCTGACGCTGAAGGACCTCTACGTCTTCGGGAAGCTAGCCACTCTGCCCCTCGAATGGATACCGTATGTACCTGTCGATGGGACGCCCATAGGGGCCGGGGTCATAAATAGGCTCAGGCACGCCTTCAAGGTGGTCTCCATGAGCGAGTTCGGGGAGAAGGAGCTAAACGCCATCGGGATTAAGAACACGCTGATCCACCACGGCGTAGGCGACGAGTACCGGAGGCACGAGGATAGGCCGATGTGCCGGAGGCGATTCCACATAAAGCCGGATGAGTTCCTAATCGGCTTCGTGGGCCTCAACACGGAGAGGAAAAACGTCTCAAGGGTGCTGGAGATCATAAGAGAGGCTAGGGACATGAACCCGGACGTGGACGTGAAGGGCTTCCTCTGGACCAACGTGGACAAGGAGGTCCCCCTCAGGGGGGAGATAATCGAGCTAGCCCTCAACGAGCACATCCACTGGCCCAACCCCGAGATGTACGACCACGGCCTCCCCGAGGAGAACATGGTCGAGCTCTACAACGCCTTCGACTGCACCATCACGGTGGGAAACGAGGGATTCTGGCTACCCGGAGCCGAGAGCCTAGCCTGCGGGGTCCCCCTCATAGTCCCCGACTACGCGGCGGCAGCCGACAGGGTGGGCCCCGGATGCGGGTACAAGGTGAAGGTAAGCGAGTACACGAGGAACAACCCCGTGGCCATCAGGCAGCCCCTCGTGGACGTGTCGGACGCGGCCCGCAAGATCACGAGGATCATCAACGGCGACAGGGAGAAGTACGCCAAACGGTGCATCCGGGAGGCGGAGAAGTACCGATGGAATAAAATTATTGAAAAAGGCTGGCTTCCCCTCTTGGATTCATGCGAGGTCGAGCTACGTCCCATGTTGAAGAACGGAAATATAACAAAGTGGGATCAGGAGATCTCTTAGAGGTGAGGACTTGGCAAAGTGTAAAATCTGTGGAGAAGAGAAGCCCCATGACAGAGGGATGATGTACTGCGGGATCTGTAGCGGCTGCTGCATAAAGAATGGCTTATGTGAAGACTGTGGGCAGCCAATAGCCTCTCTAGTAGGCGCTTGTACAGGACTTCATGGGCTATGGCGCGGTGGTGTATTTAAAGGCAGAGAAACCATACTCACCCCCTACATGAAGATGCAAGAGGAACACGCACAAGTGGAATATAGAAAGTACCAGGAGGCCCTAAAGCTAGTCAGAGACTTCCTAGAGGAGTTAGAAGCTCCTGAAGATGTCAAGAGCGCCCTCATTAAAGTTTCACATCCCCCAAGGAGTGAGTGGATATGACAGATCAACAAGAAACTATAAAAGAAGTGTCTAAGAAAAAGAGAGCTTAATCCTATGGGATGACGAATTGAAGAATGAAAAGTTAATCATTGAAAGAATAGGAGGTTACATAAATAACTAAAATATCTGTGGGAATCGTAACCCCGTTCCGGGTACGTTGCGGAGTGGCTACGTATAGTGAGGACTTGGCTATGGCCCTCTCAGAGCAGGGAGCCGATGTCTACGTGATTCGACTTAATCGCTTTGGGCGCAAAGATATTAATTACTTCGAGACCCTAGCAACTAGAAGAATCCCGAAGGTGGACATAATCTCGGTTCAACACGAGTACGGCCTCTACGAGGGCGGCGAGGGAGCCTTCTACGGCACGCTGAGGCAGAGGTCGGGTGCTACCCCAGTGGTGAGCACGATGCACAGCGTCGGGGTCCCAATCCCAGATGAGATAATCTCTGAGAACTCGGACGCCGTGATCGTCCACAACATGTTCTGCAAGGAGAGGTACGCCCACGACTCCACCGTCATCCCCCACGGCGTCCGCCGGGCGGAGCCGGTTCCCCGTGACGAGGCGAAGAAGGCCCTGGGGCTGGAGGGGCCCGTGGTTGGGACCTTCGGCTTCGTTGCCCCCTACAAGGGGTACGAGTTCGCCATCAGGCAAGTCGGGATGGAGTTCCCCGGCGTCACGCTGCTGGCGATAGGCGGCTGGCACACCGACCTTGAGACGACGTACATTGCGCGGATGAAGGACCTGGCGAACTCGCTGGCTCCGGGTCAGGTGCGGTGGACGGGTTGGGCTGAGAAGGAGATGCTTCCCACGTACTTCGGGGCCGTGGACGTAGGAATTTATCCGAACAGGTTCGCAACGGAATCGGGGGCTCTTCTCACGATGATCGGCTACGGGAAGTGTGTACTCGCTAACTCGCTGGCCCCCGTGAGGGAGAAGGCAGCCGAGGGTGCGCTGACTACGTACAGCAACGAGGGCGAGTTCGTGCTGAGGCTTGAGGAGCTCCTCGGTAAGCCGGAGTTGAGGGAGAAGTACGAGGAGGGAGCGAGGAAGTACGCGGAGGCGAATAGCTGGGAGAACATAGCTAAGAGGCACCTGGACCTCTTCGGTGAGCTTCTATGAGCCTCCTAGAAGCCTTTCTGATGGTAACGGCCTTCGCTTATCTTGCCTGCGTGTTCTTCACCTTAGTCGGTAAGCCTCCGCTGTTTGAGATCGATGACTACCAGCAGGCGGTGTTTTATTTCTTGGCTTTCTTCGTGATTTGGATTGTAGCGGCTCCCCCCTTCAGCATCTCTTGGCCTCCGCAGGTCTATAGTCTACTGGGGGCTCTATACGCCTTCGCCGCCATCGGCAGCTTCATCGGCTATCCCCAGAGGTGGATGGCGTACTGGAGGAAAAACCCCGAGGATGGAAGCGACTCAGGGCAGATAGGGATGGCTTTCTGGGACTTGGCAATCTCCATATCGTTTCTCTATCTTTCTTTAGCATAAAGTTTTAAGCCGTCTTATAATAGTCATTACTTGAATCGAGTTGAGTCTCACCGGCGTTTCTCCCCTTATCACGGATTGGATGAGGCTGGGCCTGAAGTGGAAGTACATCTGGTTCCCGAAGATGGCTCCCTTCACAATTCCGGCCCGTGGCCAGGTTCAGCTTCCAAGCCAGGATTACACGTTCACGGCCCCTGAGGGAGTAGTCATCACCTTTAATGGAGTGTTCGATCACCCCCACTGTGGGATAAGGTTTGAGTGCTCTCCCAACCTTGATACTGGTGATCTCTTTACGGTTCTCAATATGACATTCTTTGGTAACGCTAATATGCCCTTCTACATCACCGCCCTTATACCCCCGCAGACGCCGCCCGGAGTGTACTCGATTATACTGAGCAAGGAGTGGGGCTGGAAGGAGTGGACGAGGCTCTACGTCATCAACAACGATTCCGTGCCCCACACCTGCCTCGGCTTCGCTTACTTTATAGCCACGCTTGACGAGCCCCGGCCCGACGACCGCCTGGTGCCGCTGAGGGATACGGCGCGGGTTCAGCAGATGCTTGAGCTGTACCCCGAGCTGAGGGGGCCGCTGAGGGCGAAGTACGCGGAGGAGGCGGAGCAGTTCATCAAGGACCTGAGGCTTAAGGTGAAGCTGGAGGCTGGCTAGGTTGGCGTACGAGGAGCCTAGGGCGACGTGGGATAAGCGGTTCAAGGCCCGGCACTACAGCTACAGGGACCACCACTCGGCGACGACGGGGCTCCCGGCTAGCTACGTGTTCGGGACGAACGCGAGGGTGACTAGCAGGTGGAACTGGCCCACGCTGGGGGACTACCCGGCGCTGCCGGGTCCGCCGACGATGCAGTGCTTCGCCCGTGAGGTGAAGGTGCTGTGCACGGAGGACTGCTGGATAATGTTCGTGTCGGTGAACCCACGGTACATCGCGTTCCTGACCACGGGGTACACGGCGGCTCAGATAGCGGCTCTGGGGGTCCCGGCGACGATCACGGAGATAGCCCAGTTCATGCCTGCGGATGAGGAGATCACGTTCTACCCAACGTATGGGACCGCGATAGTGTTCTACCAGGCGACGGCCTCTGGGACAATATACATCTGGATAGAGGGGAACGTTGAGGGGTCTGAGTAATGCCAATAGGTAATCCGCGCCGCACTAATCCTAGGGAAACAGCCGACTACATCATCTTCACAAAGGGCAGCGTCACAAAGAGAAAAAACGGTATAACTGGAATCATAGACTACAGCAACCCGGACGCAGCTACGGTGATTAACAAAACATTAGTCGATGTTCCTGATGGCGGGAGGGTTAGAGCCGTTGGGACAATCCGATTGGACAACTCTATTCTCATAGATGGAGGTCTTATCGGGCAGAAGAGCTTGGAGTTTGACTTTGACGAGTTCTATCTGGGGGCAGACGTGGACGCTCTAGTGTTAAACAACATCGAAGCGATAGATCCGATGGGGGACTACATTTATCAGAGTGTTAAAGTGCGTGGGAGGACGATAACTGCAAACGCCATACCAGCGCTCGATCACACCAAGTGTCTATTGAAGTACGGGACAGATGATGTATTCAACACAGATGTAGATATTGGTACTCTGGTGGGCAACGTCGCCCTCGGGCACACCATCGCCGTAGGTGCGTATCTCAGCGTGGCTGGCTCTGGGCTTCTGCATAATCGGCTGCGTCTTGGGGCGGTTAGAGCTGTCCAGCATATATTTGAGACAGAGTTTACTAACGATTGCTGGGGTAGCATAAATGACTTTGACTTCGGAATGTGTGAAGGAGAGTCTCCACAGCAAATCCATATCAAGAAGACTGGAACCGATGGGTTCCACAATAACGTAATAAAGGGCACTTTCGGCTATCCATCATTCTGGAATCCAAACGCTTTAACTCCTATCTGGACTATTAGACTTGAAACAGATGGCACAGGCAAAATAGAAGGCTTAACCTTTGAGGACTTCAATATTTATTCCGCTGAAGATGAGATATACCGAGCCATAGGAAACGTAACTGGTATCCGATTCATAGGAGGCATGAATCGCCCAGACCTCACTGGCTGGTGGTATCCTGGAACAGCGGATATCAACTTTGTTACTGTGAAAAATCCTCTCTCGCCGTTCTTAACGATTACAAAGTTGACCAATCTTGAAGTAGAGCGTCGATACAAAGCCAACTTCTATGAAGATTTCTTTGGGAAGCAGTTGAGTGACCCGTGGCGGGTAGTTGTGACTGGTGGCGGAACAGCCGCCGTCGTCGCAGATCAGAAAGGCGGCATCTGCAGACTCAGCTCTCCTACGGTAGCCACCTCTGATGATGTTTACATAGATTGGAATAGTATATGGAGTATAGCGCTTCCAGCAGTCTACGAGGTCGGAGCCAAGCTTAACAGCGTTAACAGCGTCTACGTGGAGATTTGTGAATTATTGCACGCGCCTAATGCAGGCATTGTGCTATGGTATGATGATTCTGTTGGAGTAAACTACCAGATTTCTACAAAGAGTGGTGGAGTTAGTACAGATAGGGACTCTGGCATCGCCGCCGATACAAACAAGCACATCTTCCGTTTTGAATGCCACACACACGGAGGTAATCACGTTCACTTCTTCATAGCTTCAGCCCCAGACTGGATATTCGTAGAGACAGCCAACTCCCCCATCACAACAAATGTGCCTACAGCTAATCTTGAGTCCTTCTTCTACATCAACACCAACAACGCGGTGCTGAAGACGCTTGACCTAGACTACGTGGACATAAGGCAGGACAGGTAAACCCCCTCCTAGATCAGGAAAAGGGTAAATAGCCAGTAAGAGACTTCTCTAGTTGATTGCCTTGAGCCGAGTCTACAGCCCCTACTTGGGCCGCTACGTGCCCTACGCGGGGCCCTTAACGGTCTACACATTCAAGGTCACGGAGGCCGGGACGGGGATACCCGTAGCCAACGCTCTATGCGGTCTACAGAATGTCTCCTATGGCTATAAGGCCCTCGAAGGCGCAGCAGGCTACACGGACCTCAACGGGGTATGCAGCATCGAAGCCCTGTTCGCCGCCGGGTACTACGGCATCAGCAAGGCCGGGTACGTGACGGCGAGGGGCAGCGTACCGGGGACGCAGATCAACGTGGAGCTCACACCCACCGCCGTCACATACTGGGTGACGATCATAGCCGGAGTCGGGGGCTCCGTGGACCCCTCCGGCACCTTCCAGGTAGCCGCGAACACGAGGCTCACCGTCACCGCCACCCCGGAGACGGGCTACGTCCTCGACTACTGGCTCGTCAACAACGTAAAATCAGGGAACACGAACCCCCTCGGAGCAACCATCGACAAGGACAACTACCGGATATTCCCCATCTTCAAGGAATCAACTACGCCACCACCACCGCCACCACCGCCACCACCGCCCACACCGCCACCACCGCCACCACCGCCCAACGGAGGCGGGACGGTTAAGACAGTCACCATACTCAGCAACAAGCTGATAGCCGTCCCCCTCCTATGGGATGGGAACAGCCACACCGAACCGATCAACCTCACATGGGACCCGGCGAAGACCACCCTAACCAAAGCGACCCTCAGCGCCAGGGCATACAGCAACAACGACGCCATGCAGATGGACCTCTACCTGAACGCCAACAAGGTCGGGGACGTGAGCTGGGCGGCCCTCCAATCTAACCAGTGGAAGGAGATCACCGTGGATGTCACTAGTCGTCTGGCGAAGGGCAACAACAGCTTCAAATTCGACTACTACTTCACCTGGCTCGGTGGGAGAGGAGCGAACGCCTGGGTCTACGCGGATCTCATCCTAGAATACACAGGTGATGAGCCAAATGCGGCCCCCGGCGGCGGCGCGGGTGACCCCTGGGCCTGGGTCAAGGAGAACTGGATGTGGCTAGCAGGCGGAGGCGTCGTACTGGGAAGCGTCTACCTCCTCACGCGGAGGGGTCAACAACCATTAATAGTGATGACTCAACCATACTATCCACGGGAGAAAGGTGAATAGAATGTGCCCCTCAATCCAAGGTAAAACTGTGGAATACTGGAGCCGAAGAGGAGTCCCCGGCGCGGTAGTCAGCGCAGGCGGGAAAACGGCGGTGACGGACTCCGCTGGAACATTCAGCCTAGAGCTTCCCCTCGGAGTGGTCAGCCTCAGCGTCTCACACGGAGACTTCTACACCTTCACCACGTCACTCAACCTAACAAGCCCTAAACCCTTTAACATAGGAACCATAAGCCTCCAATCGAAGGTGAGGGCACTATGAGCGTCTACGACCTCAGAATGTCGCTGGAGCCCCGGCTCCTAAGGATTCCCGGCGTCACCGGCGTCGGAAACCTAGGGGACCGGGTACGCCTCTACGTGGAGGGGACACCCGACATCTTCCCCAAACACGTTAACGGCGTCCGCCTAGAGATAGTGGTCACGGGCAAGATCAAGCCCCTAGCCATGATGAACGTGCCCTGGTTCATACCCCAGAAGGCGATGAGCCTAGAGAGAACGGGGAGATTCAGGCCACTCAAAGGAGGCTGCTCAATCGGGCACCCATCCGTGACGGCTGGCACTCTTTCCTGCGCCGTGAAGCTGGGAGGCATCAAGTATGGATTGTCTAACAACCACGTACTCTCGGCGGCTTCCTCCATGCAGACCCCGAGGGCACGGATAGGCGACCCCATCTACCAGCCCGGCGTCTACGACGGAGCCACCGAAGCCGACACCGTGGGCACCCTACACTGGTATCACCCCTTCGACGAGAGGGGCGTGAACGTCATAGACGCGGCCCTCTTCAAGCCAGCCACGCAGGACCTCCTCAGCGAGGAGATACTGGATATAGGGCTGATCAACGGCATAGGCGTAGCCACGGAGGGCATGAACGTGCAGAAGAGCGGACGCACCACCGGAGTCACCGCATCAGATGTAATCGACGTGGATGCCACAGTGAAGGTTGACTACGGAGTCTTCGGCCTCACCTTCGAGCACCAGATCATAACCAACTACATGGCCAACGGAGGCGACAGCGGCTCCGCACTCCTCGACACGAATAGGAACCTAGTCGGCCTCCTCTTCGCAGGCAGCAGCTACATCACCGTCTTCAACCACATAGCACCCGTCATCCAGGCCATAGGAGGAGGCGGGAACGGAGGAGAAGGCGGTGGCGGTGGGCCCCCCGGCGCAACTACCCCATACCCCTTTATACTTCCACCCATAATAGGATCATTGATAGGGGGCCTCTTCGGATGAGAGCTACTAGGTTTGTCAAAGGTAGGTGTAGCTAGTTGGTCCAGTATCAACTGCTACAGGGCTACTCAGCATTAACGCCTCTCACAGTCACCGCCTACCCCGTAGTCGGGAATCTAGCCATCACAGGCCCCAGTAGCCCACAGCTATCAGGTGCAGCCCTCCAGTGTACCTTCACCTTCATTAATACGGGAGGTGACGGTTCCACCGTCTTCACCCTCAAGAAACAAGATGGCTCGACACTCGGAACACAAACCTTAGCCACCCCGGCGGGAGCCTCTCTAAGTGGCGTCATACCCTTCACGATGCCAGCCGCTGACATCACGCTGACGCTCACGAGCAACTACGGAGGCTCAGCAACCAAAACAATAGTGGTCACCATCGAAGTCTTAACAACACTCACCCTCGGTCTCTCCCCCACAACCGCGAAGACAGGAGCAACAGTAACCGCTTCGGGATCTCTCTCACGGAACGACAACCCCAGTAACTACGTCGGCGTAAGCGGCGTAGCGGTGCAGCTACTCAAGTCGGACAATACCCTCGTAGCATCAGGGACAACCACCACAACAGGCGGCTACTCCATCTCATTCACTGCACCAGCCACCGCCGGAAGCTACAGCTACAAGACGTACTTCGCAGGATCAGGTCTGCTAGCCTCAGCGTTCTCTACCCCCAGATCCATAGGCGTAGGCATCTATGACGCAGTGCGCTCATTGTTTGGGGCGATCCCGATCCTAGTCGGAGCCATCCTCGTAAGAACATCCCACGCATAACTAGCTTACCAGAACCAGCCCCACCACCACGGACCCCACGATCACCGCCAGGATAGCGGGCGTCACCTTGGGAACCGGAGGCACAGGAGGCGTAGGGGGCATCCCCCCCTCAGGAATCAAGCCAGCCGTAAACGCCCCACCAGGCCCAGCGTTCAGAACAACGCTGTAGGGCTGAAATTTACTCTTGAGGACACTGATCCCATACCTCCCTAATACCACCTCAGCGGCCACGAACACGCCACGGGCATCAGTGTAACCCTCCCAGTAGGCGTTCGTATCCACGCTCCTCATCTGCACCAGGGCCGTAGGCACCGGAAGAGCCGTAGAGGCATCGACGACGAAGACCGTGAAGTCACCCATAGAGCTCAAGTAAACCATAATCAAAACGATGATTAAAGCCTTTCACCAGGGCACATTTTATATATCAGATTCTATCTTATATTTTCTGAAATTCTATGCAGTGCGCCGTTAAGCTAAGGGGAAGAGGGCAAGTAACCATCCCCACCAACGTCCTCAAGGCCCTAAGCCTCAAGAAAGACGATATACTCATCTTGGACATAAGCAGACCGGAGTAGTCAGAATGGCCATCCCCCCTCTATCACCTGAATGGAAGGAGCAGATGCAGCTCCTCAGCCACTCGGAGCTAAAAGCTGAGATTGAGAGGGAGGAGACCGGGCTAGGGGAGCTATACACGTCACTCTACGATGCCGACAACAGGCTCGGAGAGTTAGAGGAACAAATAGATGATGAGAGCCGCAGGGAAGAGGCCCAGAGGTGGATCGGCAGACAGAGAAACATCCAGAGGCTCAGCACCCGAATAGCCGAGAGGCAGAGACGCATCGACGACCTGACCCAGAAGGCCCTAGGCTTCGAGCGGATGCCCACCATCATCTCAGTCGTCAACAGGTACATCCGCCTAGAGGTCGCTGTCTCCCTCTGGAGGACAGTCTCATCTCTACAGGGCTGGCAGACCAGGGAGCGGAGAAGCCTAGCATCCTACTTGGGATGGCAAAAAAGAGAAGCACCCCTCACCGAGAGGCTACGGCAGCTACTGGGGGAGAGGACCAGGTGGAAGAAGGAAGCGGACGGCCTAGCCTCTAGGATCAAGGTCGAGGAGGCCCAGATCGCCTACAAGAAGCAGATCCTACCCAAAGTCAAACTCAGCAGGGTCACGATAGCTCTCTACTTGATTGTGGAGCAGGGTGAACACGAGTACCCGAGGGACCCGGGGAGGCGCTACATCTACCGGAAGCCCCATTACAGGAGCACACGTCAGAACGTAAAGTACCCTAAAGGTCGCTTTCAGTCGATTTTACAATGTGACAGCTTCATCGATCCGGAGACGGGGGAGCTCAGGACGGACATCGACCCCTTCAAGACGCTAGAAGGCGTGATGAGGGCAGAGGTAGCCGACGAGTTCATAGAGGAGTTCAGCCTGAAGACGCTCAACCCGGACACCCTCACCCTTGGGGTGGTGAGCATCGTCGCCGGGGAGGAGGAGATAGGCAAGCCGCCGTTCAAGCTCTATATTTCACGCACGGACGAAGAATCAGGAAAAGACTGGCGAACAACCATCAATAAATACCTCATGCACCAACCCGAGTACCGTACCCTCATCAAGGACATGAAGGAATACCTAGAGGCACTGGAGGCCCTAGGATGAGTTTCACCTACAGCGCCGACTACGACTTCTACGGCCACCCCGAGCTCAGAAGCATGGACGAGCTGCATGACCTGGTACGATTGGATGCCAAGAGAATACAGCACCTTCTAGGACCCAGAGCAGGAAGGGCGGTCATCAAGCAGAGCCTAAACGGGTATCACCTAAGATTCCCATTTTCCCAACTCACGGAGGAGGAGGTGGCCTGGCTCATGGAGGGCTCCCCCATCGACACGGGCTACAAATATTGGGTCGAAACCAGGGGCTCCAGCACGCTCCGGATAGCCCCCAAGACCATCCTGAAGGAGGTCGGCACGGGGCCTAGGGCGAGGATCGTGGGGAGGAAGAGGGTCGAGGACACGCCCCTCGTGGTCGAGGTCCTTGAGAATCCATGGAGTAAGAAGCCGGGAGATGATATATGAGGGATAGCCATGAGTGAACAGAAACCGCATAGATATAATGTCTGGGCGGGAAACCCAAAAGGATGCCCAGAGGATGAGACCCGATGTATTGCAGAGGTTCTGGATTTTACTGGGTGGCATTTTTTTCAGTGTCAGCGTAAGCGTGGCTATGGTAAGGATGGTCTCTATTGCAAGCAACACGCTAAGAGGCACCCGGAGCCCATGTCGTCTGGTGCTGGGGGGGCTGAGAGGTGACTGAGAAACCAAGTAAGAGGTTTGAGGGGATCAGGATCTATGAGGATAGGATTAGGACGGAGGTTGACCCTAATTTTTATGCCTATTTACTCATTGAAAATAAGAAGATGCTTATAGGTGAGTTGCCTGAAGACTTTGACGTGGCTTTAGCGGAGCAGGAGATACATGGCACAGAGATAAGTGAGCCAAAATTAAGAATACCTATTGGAGTTAGGCGACTCTATAATGCTTTTAACAGCGTGTGTCCACCTTGGAATCTTTATCTCCTCCCCATTTATACCAAACATACACGAAAAGACGCTGAAAACATCATAACGGATTGGCTGAGTAAAAACCAATACAACGCCACAGTCTTCATTGTTAATACGCCCAAGATAATTGAGAGAAAATTGGTTAAGGAAATCCCGATGAATGGTGATACATTTACTCGAATTATAGAAGATTCTATGAAGAAGAGGAGAATCGAGAAGGTTATGCATGTGGGAGCGGATGAGAAATGAACATTCAAGAGAGATATTTGGGGATGCTCCATTATTACCAGAATCGTAGATTCTATTATATCAATAAGTTTCTAGGTGGTACTAAAAGGAGAGGACGAGGTGAAAGAATGAGATATACTAAGACAATGCGAACAGTAAGAAATGTATCCGAGCCAAGTAACTTGCTCATACCGACTCCGATAACCGTCTGTTCAGAGTGTAAGAGATTCGAGAGGCGTGGAGGCTCAGTAGGTTGGTGTGGTAGACTGAATAAGTTAGTATTCAACGCCTCTGGGTGTTTTGAAGGCATTAAGGGAGAGGATGAGAAGCCATGAGCGAAGAGATTGAAGAGGGGCATGGGATTACTGACGTTTCCTGCAAGCATGGAAGTCGATGGGTGTGGTGGCCAGGCCGAGACGGTAAAGGCGCGTGGATGCAAGTAGTCTGGGCGTCGAACTGTGATTGTAGTGATCCCCCAAGACCAGATAAGAAGGAGGCCAAAAGCCCATGAGCGCCGAGGGGCCCCGCTTCGTCACGATCCTACCCCTCCCCGAGGGGGCTGAGGATGAGGTTACGCGCCTCTTCAAATCCATCGAGGAGAGGGACCCAACTTGGATATGGGAGTTTAGGAGAGTAGAAGGGGAGACGAAGGTGCTCGTCTACTCGACCAGCAAGAACCAAAGTAAAGCTCGCGGGGAATGGTTGACGCATAACACGGAGCTGTTCATCAGCCTGCCCTACGAGACCACGCACAACCTCACCCTCAAGACGATGCTCAGGGAGAAGCCCAGCGAGGTGGAGAGTGTACGGGCCCTGCTGAAGAGGGAGAAGATATGGAGAGAGGCCGGTAAAGGTGACACAGAGAAAGCTGTTTGACTACCCCTCCGAGGCGGTGAAGCCGAACCCAGAGGCCAGGATAATCCGCCCCCCGAGGAAGGGAATCATCGTCTACACGCCTAAGCGCAGGGAGGTCCCCGAGGTGGCAGTCGTCTCACAGGAGGAGGTTGAGAAGGCGAAGGAGACGCGGCGGAGGGAGATAAAGTACCATAAGATGAGGATGGAGAGATGAGTGACCATAAGGCAGAGTGGTATCTGAAGCGGAACGCGGAGCTGGTGAAGGCCCTGCTGAAGATCAAGAGGCAGATTGAGGACCTTAACCTTGAGTCGGGGCTAAAGAAGCATGACTAGAACGGAGTTGGCTTGGGCCATATTCCTCCTCGCTTGGTCCTGGGGCCTAGCGTTGACCCTCTTCTTAGTGATAACTCTTTTATCCTGAATTGGAATAGTTACTATTTGATCTCGATGGAAGCAACGTATATCGCGTTTATAGCCATCTTCCTCGGCGTACTGTGCAGGACCCTCTTCCCCTACGTCAAGAAGGTGAAGGAGGCCGAGGCCAAGGGGGACTTACTCAAATTCGACTACAAGTACCTATACACCGCCATTTCAAGCCTCGTCCTAAGCGTCATCGTCACCCTCCTCATCTTCCCCACATTCAAGATCCCCGAGGCGACGGGCATATACCTCTTCTGCATGAGCTTCACATTCGGATGGTCAACCAACGACATAGTGAACGAGTTACTGACTTGAGGTGATGGCATGGGCGAAGACGATGACAGAGACGGCGGCGGAAACGGTGGCGGAAACGGTGGCGTAACGCCGGAGCTATGCAGCGCTTACAGGGAGACGATAGTAACCCAGATCGCGGGACTCAAGAAGGACATAGAGAAAGTGGACTCGCGGACCTGGTTCATCCTCACCGGAATAGTAGTGTCCATCCTCATCGGCATACTCAGCCTAGCCATGACCATAGCGGCAAGAGGCTAGAGGCATGGCAGACCCACGCAGATTTTATTATTTGAATCCTAGGTAGGTTTCTCGTATTTCTTCCGGGCTTCCTCGGCTCGCCTACCCGCCGCGTCCCAGGGCGTCTCGGGCTTCTCGACCCGCTCCTTCTCCCTCCTAAGCTCCTCCGATACGGCCTCCTCGCCGTAGATGACCTTGAGCTCCTGGGTGGTCAACGTCTCACCCCTGGCCTGTTTGGCCCTGATCTCCTCGACCCGCCTCCTCGTGCCCTCCACGTGCTCGCGCACTATCCTCTCAGCCTCCTCGGAGGTGAGCCAGGGGTGTTCCTTCCTCTCCTTCTCGACGAGTTCACGGGGAGGCGCGAGGGGTGTGACCTTCATCCTCATAAGCTCCTCCGCCCTCTTCGCGCCCTCGGGGGCCAGCATCCAGTAGTTCTCCTGTACATGCCCGTACCTGTAGGGCCATATCTCGCTGTCAACGTATGATCCGCCGCTGTAGGCTCCTTCGAGCAGAGTGTCCCGCTTCAGCTCCCAGAGGAGCCTTCTGGTGAAGGGGAGCGGCACCTTGGTTGCCTCCGATATAGCCGTGGTGGGGTAGCTGTAGCCCAGGGAGGCGAGGAGGATGAGTATCTTATCCTTCGAGTCCCTGCCTACGGAGTAGCCCTCGTAGTTAGCGTACTGCTCCTCGGGGATGGAGGCGTCGAAGACGATGTTCATCCGGCTCTTCTCCTCCATGAAGCCGGTCTTGGGGTTCCACATCCTTATTGGCCTCGGGAAGGTGATGGTCTGCTCAAGGAGCATACGTAGGCCAGCTCCGGGCTCCCTGCGCTTCTCTAAGACCCTGACGCTGCCCTCTTCAGACAAGTAGGAATCACTGGGCTCTATTATGTGGAGAGGTGTAATAGCTGTTTCTATCGCGTGTGTGTTTTAGGGAGTAAGAACCCGGCACCCCCTTTGTTGGTGATGTTGATGAGTACACGAAGAGAGGCTTTAAATCAGGCTTGGAGGGCACGCGATGAGGCTACGGCTCAGGCTTGGAAGGCGTACATAGAGGCCACGGCTCAGGCTTGGAAGGCACGCGATGAGGCTACGGCTCAGGCTGAGAAGGCGTACAACGAGGCCAAGGCTCCGGCTCGGAAGGCATACGAGGAGACCACGGCTCAGGCTGAGAAGGCGCTCTATGAGGCCACGGCTCCGGCTCGGAAGGCACGCGACGAGGCCACGGATCAGGCTCGGAAGGCGTACAACGAGGCCACGGATCAGGCTCGGAAGGCGTACAACGAGGCCACGGATCAGGCTTGGAAGGCGTATAGGGAGGCCGAGGCTCAGGCTGAGAAGGCGTACAGGGAGGCCACGGCTCAGGCTATGAAGCTACCCGAGTAAGAACCCGGCACCCTTTATTATTAGATAGTTATGGTGTACGTTCCACTGGAAGCCGTCAAGCGCCTCGCCCTCAGGAAGTGGCGGGATGCCCTCTCCTCTAACCCATCAGCCCCTAAACCAACTTGGGGGGACATAAAACTCGAATGGTACAGGCTGCTTGAGTGGATACCCCAGAAATGGGGGGACTTCGATGGTTTCCTCTTACAGTTTCCCCCAGAGGATCGGAATGTAATCATCCAGGGAAATAGGAGGGGATGGGAGTTGGGGTGGGACCCAGATAAGAGGAGACGGGGAGAGAGATGAGGCTCCGCTCAGTCGTGGCGCTGGCGTACTACCTGTTCATCATCACGCTGGCGACTGTATCCGCCTACCTGCTTGGAAGGAGCCTGGCGGGGCTATGAGCGTCAGGTCAAGCCTTAGGCTAGAGCTCGGGCCGCTGCTGAAGAAGAGGCTCAGGAAGCTCCTCGTCTCCTGGGACGAGGGCGCGCTAATCTCCTTCTACAATGAGATTGATGGGCAGCTAAGGGAGTTCTTCGAGGGACACCCCGAGCTAGACGCCGAGGTAGACGTGAGGAGGATAGTGCGCGAGGCCCTGGGCCCCCACGTCGGCAGCCTTGAGGCGTCGGCTAAGACCCTCCAGAACCTGGTCAGCAGCTACGGGGAGGTGGTTAAGGGTAAGATGCTGTCGCGGGACGTGGTGGTGAGGAGCAAGGGCCGGGCGACCCTCGGCGTGTTCCCGCCGGGCACGAGGCTCAGGGTCACGGAGCTGAGGCGGATGGATGGGAGCCTCGGGGGAGTGCAGTTGATTGTAAAGGAGTAAGAACCCCGTCCCCCTTCTATTGGTGATGTTGATGAGTACACGAGGAGAGGCTTTAGATCAGGCTCAGAAGGCGTACAGGGAGGCCAAGGCTCCGGCTGAGAAGGCGCTCGACGAGGCCACGGCTCCGGCTGAGAAGGCGTTCTTCGAGGCCATGGCTCAGGCTCGGAAGGTATTCGACGAGGCCATGGCTCAGGCTCAGAAGGCGTACAGAGGGGCCATGGCTCCGGCTTGGAAGGCGCTCGACGAGGCCACGGCTTCGGCTCGGAAGGCGTACATGGAGGCCAAGGCTCCGGCTCAGAAGGCGCTCGACGAGGCCACGGCTTCGGCTCGGAAGGCGTTCAGAGGGGCCATGGCTCCGGCTCAGAAGGCGCTCGAGGAGGCCACGGCTCCGGCTGAGAAGGCGCTCGACGAGGCCAGGGATCAGGCTCAGAAGGCGTACAGAGAGGCCGTGGCTCAGGCTCGGAAGGTATTCGACGAGGCCACGGCTCCGGCTCGGAAGGCGCTCGACGAGGCCACGGCTCAGGCTGAGAAGCTGCCCGAGTAAGAACCTCACCCCCCCTTTTTCCCACAGTGGGAGTTTTAGGGAGTAAGAACCCGGTCCCCCCTTATTGAGGTGAAGTTGATGAGTACACGAGGAGAGGCTATGAAACAGGCTTGGAGGGCACGCGACGAGGCCATGGCTCAGGCTCGGAAGGCACGCGACGAGGCCACGGCTCCGGCTTGGAAGGCGTTCGACGAGGCTAGGGCTCAGGCTCGGAAGGCGTTCTACGAGGCCACGGATCAGGCTGAGAAGCTGCCCGAGTAAGAACCCGGCACCCCTTCTTTTGAGCTGTTATGAGAACTTCAACGGTAAAGGAATACAAAAAAGAACTACAGGACTTCTTTAACGCTTTAGAAGAAGTAAATCCAGACGTTCTTGAGGGACTAGGCGTTACAGGAGATTTAGATGGCTTCATTATGGAATTAACCATGATAGGTATGCGAACCCTACAGAAAAACATCCATCCACAGTAAGAACCCGGTCCCTCTTTTATTGACTAATATGTCAATGACAAGAACAACTAACGAGATTAACGTGATCGTGGCATACAAGTGTATAGACTGCGAAACCATTGAGGTAATTACCCAGACGTTGACCAGCCTACTAATTAAGGGTAAGGGCAGACCAAAGGGTAGATGCCGCCACTGCTGCTCGGACTGGGGGTTCTATCTCTCCCCCAAGGATAGCTACGCCGAGTTAACCAAGTAAGAACCCGGCACCCCTTCTATTGGGCGGAAGCCCAAGGCGAAAAACAAATGAGTGGAAACGAGAAGCCGGAAGGCGAAGTTTGCACCCCCACAAGCGAGTGGGGCGACTTGAACCAGATCACGATCTTGGCGGAGCAGGTGCGGGGCAACCGCACAGCCCTGCGTGAGGCCCTGAAAAGCCTTGACGAAAAGCTCACCCCCAGCCTCAAGGGCGCGGGGATCGAGGCATCGTATCAGGCGTGGAGCATACAAAAATATGGGGGCGACAGCAACTACCAGGCTTGTTGGGGCATTTGGTATTGCCCCCCCGACAGCGACAACAACAGTGGCGACCCCGAAGACAGATACAACATGTATCCTCTCCAGCTCATCGGCGACGCGCCACACACGGAGCTGATGGCCTTCGCGGAGGGTGAGGGCACGGAGCTGATGAGGCGCTATCTCGACGCTCTACGGGAGAAGGCGCCGCAGATCGCGGCCGACGTGGAGCTGATGCGGCGGGTCCAGGCGGCGTTTCAAACCCCCGCCTAGGCCCCCTTTTCCCACAGTGGGAGTTTTAGGAGTAAGAACCCGGCACCCCTTTTATTGAACCAACATGGCTAATTATGAAATCGAACTTCGTGGAGGACGCCTCCACATAACGAAAACAGAGGGAGAGGGGAAAGACCAAAAAGAAGTCTACAAATCAGTAGACTTGAAAAACCTCCACCAACAACTTCCAGCATTGACTGAATCCAGAAAGATTCTAAGAGAAATGCTAAAAGAGATCGATGATATTTTAAGCGAAGTCCCACCCGAGTAAGAACCCCGTCCCCCTTTTATTGATCCAGAATGGCGAGAACTCTTAGAGAATGGGGAGAGTACCTAGAGCAAGAAGCCGAGAAGAAACACGCGAAGATTGGAAAACCATGCTTCTGCGGAGCCAAGCTGAAGGGACACACGGTTAGATGCTATACTCACGACGGGGGCGTAGAGGTTGAGGGCTACCCTGAATTACAATGGGTTTACCTCGTCTGCGGTAAATGTAACCACGAATGGAGCTTCACTCACATACTCAGGTCCTGAGTAAGGACCCCACACCCCTTTTATTGATCTGAGATGGATGCACGTTTCTACGTTGGGAAGGGTAGGCGCTTCTACGCGGTGGACAAGAAGACGGGCTTAATCTGCTTCTGGTTGGGGTACACGGACACCGAGGAGCAGATGGCGCAGAGGATCAGGGACTACGAGCTAGTCGAGGCCCCCAAGCACGTCGAGGCGCGGAGCTTCACGGGGAAGGAGGCGGCGAGGCTCTACCACAAGGCCGAGAGGGAGAACGAGAGGCTTCTCCGGGAGGAGCTGAGGGCCACCGAGGGGAAGCACGTCCCCGACTATGATCCCACTTGGCTAAGGTTCAAGTAAGAACCCAGCACCCCTTTTACTGAGGAAAAATGGTTAACAGGGTAAAGGTATTCAACGTTAAGCTCTGCTTCTCGGAGGGCGAGTTTGATCTTGAGAAGATCACGACGAAGTACGTGCTGGACGTGCTGAAGAGGACGAAGGTAATCACAAGGGGCGTATTCGCCTACGTCTATGGGGTCGAGATCTCGGAGCCCCCACAGGAAAAGTGGTGGGGACACTGTGAAAAACATAAACTAAGCTACAAAACTTATTGTATCTTCTGCCTCGGTGAAGAGAACCCCGAAATCAAAACAAACCAACCTTGGGATAAGAAAATACTCGACACCTTCCTAGGGAAGCACCCAAATGGACGCATCGAGTAATCACCCCATCCCCCCCTTTTTCCCATAATGGGATTTTCAGAGGGGTAAGAACCCGGCACTCCCTTATTTTGAGGTTGAAGAGATGGACAAGTATGAGCTGATCTATTCACGGCTTGAGAAGCTGATCCCAGACCTAACCGAGTTGAGGCCGGGGGACGCCAGAAAGAGCACATCGCCGGGATTCATGGATCTAAACCTCGACGTTCTGAGCAAGGACGCCGAGGAGATGAGGATCGCCCTAGCCCACAACTACATATCGGAGGGCGACGTGATAGCGGACCCCGACATGGAGATCAGGGTCTACCTTCTCCCCGGCTGGAAGAGGGCCGAGGCCCTGACCTTCCAAGACAGTTTCGGGTATAGGGAGGTATACCATGAGGAGAACGGGCAGGCCCTCGTTAACGTGAGGGCTAAGGGGGAGCTTAACGGCTTCCTTAAGCAGTGGCTCAAAAATGCCCTCGATCAGGGTCACCGGTTAGCTCCCTCCCCCGGCTGATCCCTTTTCCCACAGTGGGAGTTTTAGGAGTAAGAACCCGGTCCCCCTTTATTCGGTGAAGAAGATGCAGAGAGAAGTTAAGATCGACAGGCTCAAGATTGAGGCACTAGGCGATAAGACGAGGCTCGACCTGAGCCACGCCCTAAACTGCGAGATGGACGCAGACGGGACGAAGTACAGCCTACTGGTGATCCCCTTCAAGGGGTATCTAGGGTGTGGTTTCATAAGCCAAGCTAACGCCTTCCTAGTGATCGACGGCGGGGAGAAAACGGCGTATGCCTTCCTCGAAGACCCGAACTGGTCGTATGTGTGGGAGAAGCTGATCCGAGGATACAGGCAAGGGCTAGGGGAGAGGGACGCAATCAACACGGCGCACCTGATCCAGCTCGCCCAAGCGATGATCGTGAAGCGACAGGCGGAGCGGGAGCCAGACCAGGAGGCGCAGAGGAAGACCCACGAGGAGAGCGTCCTCTACCACTTCGGAGAGGGTCGCCTGGAGGAAGAGGACGAGGAAGACGAGGACGAGTAAGAACCCGGCACCCCCCTTATTGAGGTGGTTTGAATGGAAGAAGAGATCAAAAAGAAGCTTAGAGAATATCTAAAAACAGAATGCAATCTTATAGCAGACCCCGAGGGTATGCTAGTGGACGCTATAAGGGTACTCGAATTTTTCAAGAAGTACGAAGAGGAAGAGGAGCCATACGCTAAAAACACAATTATCATTTTAGAAGAGGCACTAGACTTCCTCTTCTCCCAGCAGTAAGAACCCCACAGGCCCAGGGTGAGGAAACATGAGCGAGAGAAGGAACCCGCCCCTATTCTTCAAGAGGACACCAGTGAGGGACCCCCTGACGAGGAAGCCCAGCGAGTGGATCGACTACGAGGTCCACTGTGGAGACTGCCTCGCCTTCGGCCTAGTCAAGGCGATAGGAGGAGGCCCCGAGGAGACCCGGATCAATGAGAAAGCAGTCGAGAGATGGGAGAAGGCACACCCAGCCAAGGACCTCCCAGAGTGGGAACTGAGCGAG
>Ga0315284_10000770_pt1 | contig 44120 bp, 38 predicted proteins | sample YL17G09_16_MG_FD_203696 | JGI IMG/M metagenome (GOLD analysis project Ga0315284, IMG submission 203696) | Sediment microbial communities from Yellowstone Lake, YNP, Wyoming, USA - YL17G09_16 | ecosystem: Environmental > Aquatic > Freshwater > Lake > Sediment | place: USA: Wyoming | collected...
AGGCGACGTCAAGCAGCGGGATGTTCGAGCCGTGCCCGTTCAGGAACAAGATGCGCTTGAAACCGTGGTGGGCGAGCGATGTTCCGATGTCGACGCAGTAGTTCGTGAACGTCTCCCAGCCGATCGTGATCGGGCCCGGGAAGTCCATGTGATGCGGCGTGTAGCCGTGGATCACGGGCGGGAGCAGCACGACCTCGTCGGGGACCGCCTCGGCGACCCGTCGGCAGATCTCGGTGGCGATCCGCGTGTCGGCGTCGATCGGCAGGTGCGGGCCGTGGTCCTCGAGGACCCCGGCGGGGATCAGGCACACCCGGTCCTCCGCGACCGCGCGGCGCACCTCGGGCCACGTCAGCCGTTCGTAGAGCAGCGGTGTCGTCCAGGCCATGTCACCTCACTCCTTGATATGGCTCGTCCCTTGCCTCAGAGCACGCCTTTGAGATCGACCTCTTCGTACTCGTTCTCGCAGGGGGTGCCGGGGGCGACCCACATCCTGCCCGCTTCGAGGTCGGCGACCATCGAGAACACGACGGCCGAGGCTTCATCGCCCTCCTCCGGATCGGGGTGCAGGCAGATCGCCTGAGGGCTCGACCCGTGGTCGCGGAGGATGTCCATCACGGCCTCGGGCGTCTCGGGCCGCTGCTCCGTGAGCAGCTGCTCCAGGCGCGTGAGCCGCGAGAGGCTGCCCTCGGAGGCAGCGGGGCCGAGCTTCGCAAGCTCGGGGTCCCGGTAGTGGTTCGTGTGCGGCCCGGGGCGATCGAGCAGCACGAGCTGCGTCCCCGTCGTCTCGATCGTGAATGCGTCGCCGCCCGCGAAGGCGAAGACGTGTCCGTAGCCGCCGGCGCGCGCGGCGAGACCGGCGCGCGCGACGGCGTCCTCGCGGTTCCCGGCCTCCAGCGCGTGCCGCGACACCATGACCCGCGGGACCCCAACGTGATCGTCTGACGCGCTGAGCGAGCCGATGCCCTGACCCCCACCACGGCCGTTCACGCCGACTGCCGGAAGGCAGCAGACGATGGTGGGCGACGCGACGGGTACGCCGCCCGTCTCGGGGATGTCGATCACGACCCCAACGTTGCCGAGGTCTCCGGCCAGCCAGTGCTCGTTATGGGCGAGGAGCGTGACGCCGGGCGCGACCACCGAGAAGCTCGAGCACCGCTCGGTCTTCGGCGGCTCGAGGTAGCCCTCCTTGCGCTGCAGGAAGAGCATGCGGCCCTCGGGCTGCTCGAGCAGCGGCTCGAGCTCCTCGAACGCGTTCACCGCGAACAGCTCGAGGACGGGGACCGTCGCGCCCATCGACATCCCCTTCAGCATCGCCATGTGCGCGGGGAGCTGCGACTCCGACGCGACGAGGTACGGCGTGAGGAGATCCTGCAGCTCCTGGGACGAGACCCCTCGGCGAGAGAGGTAGCGGTGGTAGAAGTCGATCGACTCGTTGATCAGATCGCGCAGCTCGTGTCCGATCCGCTGCCCACGCGTCGTGGGACCGCCCGCGGCGCGCACGACCCTCAGTTGCCCCATCCGCTCACCGTCCCTGGGCAGGATGGTAGCGTGCGGCGTCCTGCCCGTCTGTGTGGGACCTCCTCCCGTTCGAGTGGACGGCTCACGCAGCCACCACGAGGACGGTCACGCGCCCGGGCCCGTGCACACCGCGGACGAGCGTCATCTCGATGTCGGCCGTTCGCGAGGGCCCGGTGACGAGGACGAGATTCGACGAGCGGGCGGCGAGCGCCGGCATCTGCTCGAAGAGCTCCTCGAAGCCGGGGACGAGCCGGTCCTCCGGAAGGACGACGAGGTGGAACGGCGGGAGGAGCCCGACCGTCCGTGGGGCACCCTGCGCGGCGGCGAGCAGGACCGAGCCCGTCGCCGCCACCCCGAGCACCGCACCGGTCACGCCGAGATCGGCACGGGCCGCGCCGTCGCGACCGGGTTCAAGGAGCCGGCAGCCGGCGTGCGCGAGCCCCTCGAGGACGGCCTCGCGATGATCGACGACGGGGGCGACCACCACCGTCGCGCATCCGGCGACCCGCACCGCCACCCGCGCCGACAGCTCATCGAGCCTGACGTGGATAGCCTCGCCGCCGGCGATCTCGAGCTCCGCGGCGAACCGGTCGAACAGCCGACCGTCACCGGTCGCGAACGTCGGCGGGAGGTCGCTCGGCAGGTCCGGAGCGGCCACGCCAGCGAGGCGGCGGCGAACAACGCCGAGGAACGCCCTACGGTCCACGGCCCTCCGTCCTCTTCCAGCGCTCGCGGAAGCTCCCTCTCGCGAGGGCCGGCATGTCGCGGGCGCTCGTCCACCTCGACAGCGGGAACGGCGCACGCCGGATCCGGCGGCGGCGGACGAGCGGCAGCTGCCCGATGCGCGCGAGACGCGCAGACCACCGGTACGTGCGCGCGTTGCCCCACAGACGCCCCCACCAGGCGAACGCGAACCGCTCGCCGCGCGTCGCCCGTGAGCGGGCGATCTCGCGCCGCAGGCCCAGCAGGCACTCGTGGAGCGGGATGTTCACCGGGCATACCTCGGTGCATGCGACGCAGAGCGAGGACGCATGCGGCAGGTCGCCGGCAGCGTTGAATCCGTCGAGGAGTGGGGCAAGGACCGCACCGATCGGGCCGCAGTACACGGCACCGTAGGCGTGGCCGCCGACCCGCCGGAACACCGGACAAACGTTCAGACACGCGCCGCAACGGATGCAGTGCATGACCGAGTGGAACTCGCTTCCGAGGATCGCCGAGCGCCCGTTGTCGAGCACGACGACGTGAACCTCCTCGGGTCCGTCGGGCTCCTCGGGTTGCCTCGGCCCGTTCACGAACGTCACGTACGCGGTGACGCCCAGCCCGGCCGCGCTAGCGGTGAGGAGCGGCAGCATCAGGGAGAGCTCCCGGAACGACGGGACGATCCGCTCCATACCCATGAGCGCGATGTGAACTCGTGGCAGCGACGTGCACATCCGCGCGTTCCCCTCGTTCGTGACGATCGTGAAGGAGCCGGTCTCGGCGACCGCGAAGTTCACGCCGGTGATGCCGACGTCGGCCGCGAGGAACTTCTCGCGGAGCACGCCGCGGGCGAAGCGCGTGAGCTCCGCCGGGTCGTCGGAGAGGTCGGCCCCGTGGGCCCGGTTGAACAGGTCGCGGACCTGTCCACGCGTCTTGTGCACGGCCGGGGTCGTGATGTGGGCGGGCGTCTCGCCGGCGAGCTGGACGATGTACTCGCCGAGGTCGGTCTCGATCACCTCCACGCCGGCGGACCCGAGCGCCGGGTTCAATCCGATCTCCTCGGAGACCATCGACTTGCCCTTCACGACGAGCTCCGCGCCGTGGTCGCGGAGCACCCGCAGCACGTACTCGACAGCTTCGGCCGCCGTCGTGGCGAAGACGACCTTCGTGCCACGCGTTGCGGCGTTCTCCGCGAACCGCTCCAGGTAGTGGTCGAGGTTCGCGACGGTGTGCGCGCGGATCGCCTCTCCGGCCGCGCGCACCGCCGGCTCGTCGGTGCCCGCGAACGCCTGCGTGCGCTGCACGGCGCGGTGGTCCATCGCTCGCCCGAGAGCGGCGGCGAGACCCGGTGTCTGCAACCCAACGTGCGCGCGCTGCTCGAAGGTGCCGGCAGATACGTCTCTCATCGCACTGTTCCCGACAGCATGAGGCCGCGCGCTTCAGCGAGGAGGACCGCGAGGTGCATCGGCCGCAGGTGGATACCCTTGCGCGAGGCACGCCCGGCGAGGTGCATCAGGCAACCGGTGTCCCCGCCGACCAACACATCCGCACCGGTCGCCGACGCCTGTTCGAGCTTGTCGTCGGCCATCGCGGTCGCCATCTCCGGCAGCCGGACCGAGAACGTGCCCCCGAACCCGCAGCACTGCTCAGGTCGCGCCATCTCGACGAGCTCGAGCCCGTCGATGCCCGCGAGGAGCTTCCGCCCCTGTCCGGACAGGTGCAGCTCGCGCAGTCCGTGGCACGAGTCGTGGTAGGTGACCCGCGCCGCGTACGAGCCGGCGACGCGGTCCACACCGAGGACGTCGACGAGGAACTCCGACAACTCGTAGGTGCGCGCGGCAAGGTCACGAGCGCGGGTCTCGTCGCGCGTTCCTTGGAACAGCGGCGGGAAGTGCTCACGGACCATCGCGGTGCACGAGCCCGACGGCGACACCACGGCCTCTGCGCCCTCGAACGCGTCGAGCAGCGTGCGGGCCGTGCGGCGGGCCTCGTCCGGGAAACCGGAGTTCAACGCCGGCTGACCGCAGCAAGTCTGCGCGTCGGGGAAGTCGACCGGCACGCCGAGGTCGCGGAGCAGCAGCACGGTGGCCTCACCGACCTCGGGGAACAGCAGGTCCACCAGGCACGTGACGAACAGCGAGACGCGTGCAGGCCGCTGGACGGTCTTCGGCTCGTCGCTCGATCGCATAGCGCTCCTTCGACACTGAAGGGTCGGTGTCTCGGACGTCACGGTGGGCAACCGTGGAGCAGGCGCTCAACTCTAGCGCCGCGGCGGACCGTCAACCTAGACTGCCACGCGCGACCCACACGTGGGAGGTGACCCGATGGAGAGATGGCCCGAAGCCCTGGCCGGCGATCCGGTGCCCTGGCTGCTGGGCGACGACACGCCCGCCGTGAAACACCTCGCGCTCCGGGTGCTGCTCGAGGAGCCGGAGGACTCACCCAAGGCCCGGCGGGCACGGGCGGCCGCCATGCGCGTCGACCCGATCGCCGCCATCCTTGCGGCGCAGTCGCCCGAGGGCTGGTGGGTGAAACCCGGACCCGGCTATGCGCCCAAGTACCGCGGCACCATTTGGTCGGTGATCTTCCTCGACCAGCTCGGAGCCGACGGGAGCGATCCACGGGTCCGGAGGGCGTGCGCCTACGTGCTCTCGCACACCCAGACGCGGACGGGGGGGTTCGGCGCCGATGGGGCACGCGAGGAGGGCCCGCCGGCGCCGTCGAGGGTGATCCACTGCCTGAACGGCAACCTGCTGCGGGCGCTGATCGGCTTCGGATGGCTAGAGGACGAACGCGTCCGACGAGCGATCGACTGGCAGGCGCGCGTGATCACCGGCGAAGGGTTCGACGACTACTACGCGTCGGGGACGAGCGGCCCCGGGTTCGCGTGCGCTGCCAATCACAAGCTGCCGTGTGCGTGGGGCGCGATCAAGGCGCTGCGAGGTCTCGCCAGGATCCCACCTAGGCAACGGAAGCCGCACGTGCGGCGGGCGATCGACGAGGGCGTCGAGTTCCTGCTCTCACGCGACCCCGCGGAGGCCGACTACTCGACGGGCTCGACGGTCAACTCCTCGTGGTTCAAGCTTGGTTTCCCGTCCGGGTACGTGACGGACGTGCTCCAGAACCTCGAGGTCCTCGTCGAGCTCGGCCACGCGAAGGACCCGCGCCTGTCGAACTCGATCGAGTGGTTGCTGTCGCTCCAGGACGAGGGCCGCTGGCGCAACCGCTACGCGTACAACGGCAAGACATGGACCGACATCGAGAAGCAGAGCGCCCCGAGCAAGTGGGTGACCCTGCGGGCGTGCTCGGTCCTGAAGCGAGCGCTGGCCTGACGCCTGGCGATCCGCTACTTGGCCGGCCGGGCCGGGGGGGTGATCTTGGGCAGTGCTCGCTCGGCTTCCTCAGCCATCGGCTCGGCGCCGAGGGCGGCGAAGGCGCCGCGGGCCTCCTCGAACCTGGCCGTCGCCTCTCCCTCCCGCCCGACGGCTAGGAGGCATCGGCCCGCCCCCATGAGTGCGAAGGCCCGCTCGAGGGCAGATCCGAAGGAGGTCCAGTCTCGGACGGCTGTGGCGAATCCCTCGAGGGACTGATCCATCTCGCCCTTGGCCTCGTGAACGAGGGCGCGGACGGTGGTCACGCAGTGACGGCAACGGGTGACGTGGCTGCGGGCATCGGCGAGCAGCCGGTCGGCGAGCTCCAGCTCTCCCGCCGCGAGGCAGACCCGAACCGCGTCCGGCAGGTGAGACTCTCGGTACACGAGCGAGCGGTCACGCGTGACCTCTTCCAGTTCGCGGACGAGAGCCGTCGCCGCACCCAGGTTTCCCCGAGTCTCCTCCACCAAGGCCGCCGTGACCAGGGCCGGCCCTAGGACCTGGAGATCCTCGAGCTGCCTGGCCTCGGGGAGGGCACGGACGAGCAGGGCCGCCGCACTGTCGGCCCTGCCCCGCGCCCACAGGACCCGGGCGAGGTACGTGGGAGCCACCGGAGCGATCGCGTTGTCGCCGAGCTCACCGCTCGCCGCCATCACCTCGCCCGTGCGTCGCACGAGTTCGTCCCATCTCCCGAGGTCGAACAAGAGCCAGAGGGACCCAACGCGGGCCCACATCGCCTGGACAGGGAACCCTCGACGCTCGGCGAGTTCGATCGCCTGCTCGTAGAGCTCGAGGCCGGCGCTCGGACCCTCCGTGAGCCAGAGCCATTCGCCGAGGTAGGAGTAGGAACGCACGGTCTCGAGTCCCAGACCGGCCTCCGAGCTCACCCGGATGGCCTCCCGGAGGTCGTCCAGCCCCATCGGGTCCCCCAACTCGCAACGGGCGTTGCCGCGGAGATGGTGGGCCATGACCGCTACCTCCTCCAGGCCTGGGCTGCGCGTCAGCGCGAGGGCCCGTTGCGCCCATTCCAGGCACTCCGCGGACCGCCCGGCGAGCATCTCCTCCTCCGCTCGAGCCGCGTAGCCGAGGGCCAGCTCGCGGCCCGGCGGCTGAGTCTCCAGAAGCTCGATGGCGTCCTGGATCAGCTCACGGGTACGGGCTCGGTCTCCCAGCATCCCGAGTTGGAGGGCGGCACGGACCGTGGCTTCGCCGGCGCCGAGATCGTTCCCGTGTGCGCGGAATCCCTTCACGGCCTCCTCGTACGCGGTCAGGGCCTCCCTGCTCGACAGTCGCCCGACGCGGTGCCCGGTCCGGGCCTCCTTGACCAGGACGGCGGGCCGGTCGGGGTGTCCCGGCGGCAGGAGGTCCAGGGCGCTCCGGTAGTGGGAATCGGCGCGGGCTTCGTCGACGGCAAGGGCCCGGTCGCCCGCCATCTCCAGGTACCGTCGCGCTCGCTCGTCCAACCCGGTGGCCTGATCGGCTGTGCCGGCGGCACGGAGGAGGCGCCAGGCGAGCGCGTAGTGGTGGGCCAGGAACTCGGCGAACTCCCCGGCTCGCTCGCCCGCCTTCCGCTCGGCCCATTCGGCGGCCGCCCGGTGCTTGCTGGCGCGGGCACCCCTCGGGATCTGCCCGTACGCCACCTCGCGCAGGAGCGTGTAGGCGAAGACGTAGCTGGCCTCACCCAGCGTGGATCCGTCAGGGGAAGCGCGAACGAGCCCCTTGCCGGCCAGGCCGCGCAAGCCCTCACGGACCGTCCGCTCGTCGCTACCGGACATCGCGGCCAGAGCCCCCGGCCACACGACGTCCCCGACCACGGCGGCGTCCTGAAGCAGGAGCCGTTCCTCCGACGGCAGCGCGTCGAGGTGGGCCGCGACCAGAGCTTGCACGCTCGCGGGAACCCGGATCCGCCCGCCGGTGGCCTCCCCGGTGGAGGAGGTCGCTGCCTCTTCCGCAGCGAGCATGCGGACGAACTCGTGCGCGTAGAAGGGGTTGCCCCCAGCGGCGTCGACCAGAGCCGCCATCGTCTCCGCGGGCAGCATGGACCCCCCAAGCAGGGCGGTCAGGAGCATCGTCATGTCGGTGTCCGAGATCCTGGAGAGCGAGATCGTCGCGGCCCCGGCCGAGGCCGTCGGCCAGTCCGAGTGTTCCTCCAGGAACTCGGGACGGGCGGTGCAGACAAGGAGCACCGGGACCCTGGCAAGGCGTTCCGCCAGATGTCGGACGAAGGCCAGGGCGGCGGGGTCGGCCCACTGCAATCCCTCGAAGACCAGGACCAACGGACGCTGCGACCCGATGGCCCACACGAACCGCTGCCAGGCGGCGAAAGACTCCTCCCGGTCGACGGCTCCGGCGATGCCGCCCCGAAGCCCCACCAGCGGAGCCAGGCGGGCGCGCAACCACTCCTGCTCGCTCGGTCGCGGCTCGAGGGTCGCGAGGGTCGCGGAGAGCTTCGCGGCCGCCTCCTCTGGGGCATCGGAGTCGGAGATACTGGCCTGGGCGCGGACGATCTCGCTGAATACTGCGACCGCGGCACTCTCGCCGTAGGGCGCGCAACGGCCCACGCGGCAGAGAGGCGGCGAGGGGAGCATCTCCAGGCGGTCGAGGAACTCCGAGAGCAGCCGACTCTTGCCGATTCCCGGCTCACCCACGATCGTGACGAGCCGCACGGTGGGCTCTCCGACGACCCGGGCGAAGGTCTGCTCGAGCAGCTCGAGCTCTCGATCCCTGCCGACGAACGGGGCGTGGGGGCCGGCGGCGTCGAACTCCTCCCGACGCCGGATCCCGTGGACACGGAAGATGCGCAGAGGGTTGGCCTTGCCCTTCACCGACACCGGCTCCATGTGCTCGGCATCGACGATGTCGCGGATCACCGGGTAGGTGCCCTCGCCCACGACGATCCCTCCCGGTGGCGCGACCCCTTGGATCCGCGAGGCCGTGTTCACGACATCCCCCGCGACCCGCTCACCGACCAGAGGTCCGCTGCCTCCCAGCGCCACGACGGCCTCACCAGTCTCGATGCCGATGCGCACCGCGAGGCCCAAGCTCGGGTCGGCCTCGTTCAGCTTCTGGACGGTCTCGAGGATCCGCAGCGCGGTTCGCACGGCCCGCTCGGGATCGTCTTCGTGCGTCACCGGAGCACCGAAGACGCCCATGGCGGCGTCGCCGATGAACTTGTCCAGCGTTCCGCCGAACCATTCGATGTCTTCCTTCACCCGGGCGTGGAAGGGGAGTAGCGGGCGGCGAACCTCCTCCGGATCGGCTCGGTCGGAGCGGGCCGTGAAGCCGACGATGTCGACGAAGAGGACCGTGACCATCCGGCGTTCCTCGGTCGGGGCGGCCTCCTCAGGGTGGGCCCGTGGGGCTGGCGCGCCGCACCCGGGGCAGAAGCGGGCCGTTGCTGGCAGCGGCTGTCGGCAACGGACGCAGAGCGCCGTCAGCGGCGAGCCGCAGTGCAGGCAGAAGTGCGCGGCCTCCCGGTTCTGGGTACCGCACCCGGGGCAGAAGGTTGCCATGCCTCAAGTCTAGGGCCGGAGCCCGGCGACTTCGCCGGATGCCGCATTAGCAGCCGCTAGCGCTGACGCGCGCGCCTCTCCGACCCGCTCGATCTCGGACCGGATCGACGGGTGCCGCTCGAGCAACGCACGGAGGTCCGCGGCGGTCAGCGCGAACAGCCGGCAGGGAGTCGCGGCCCGGACCGTTGCGTTCCTCGGCGCCCGGTCGAGGAGCGCCATCTCGCCGAAGAAGTCGCCCGGGCCGAGGCTCGAGGCGCGGCGCTCACCGGCGGGCCCCGCGACGAGCACGTCGAGCTGGCCGTCGTCCACCAGGTACATGCGATCGCCCGGCTCGCCCTGGCGCACGACGTCCTGTCCCGGGTCGCAGACCTCCGGACGCGTCTGCGCGGCGATGGCAGCGATGGCCTCTTCGGGTAGGCCGGCGAAGAGCGGAACGGCGTGCAGGCGAGAGATCTCGGCCTCGGCCGCCTCCGCCGGCGCGGCCGAGTAGCGGGACTGCGCCTCGTAGAGGCGCTGGTACAGTCCGCCGGCGGTCGAGAGCTCGGCGTGGGTTCCCTGCTCCACGAGTCGTCCTCGGTCGATCACGAAGATGACGTCGGCCTTCGCCGCCAGTGAGAGGCGGTGGGTGATCGCAACGGTGGTGCGACCCTTCGCGACTTCCTCCAGCGTCTCCAGGATGCCGGTCTCGGTCTCCGCGTCGAGCGCGCTGGTGGCCTCGTCGAGGACCATGAGGCGAGGATCCCGTAGCAGGACCCGCGCGATCGCAAGTCGTTGCCGCTGCCCCCCGCTCATGCGCAAGCCACGCTCGCCGAGCACCGTGTCGTACCCGGCTGGGAGTGAGTCGACGTACTCGGCGAGCCGAGCCCCCCGGGCGGCGACGACGATGTCATCGTCGGATGCGTCCGGCCGTCCGATCACGATGTTCTCCCGGACGGTCGTGTTGAACACGAATGTGTCTTGAAAGACGAGCCCGGTCTGGCCCCGAAGTGACTTCAGCGTGACGTCGCGCAGATCCCGACCGTCGAACAGCACGCGCCCTTCCTGCGGATCCCAGAAGCGCAGGAGCAGGTTGACGATCGTGCTCTTGCCGGATCCGGAAGGTCCCACGATCGCGGCCATGACGCCCGCGGGGATCGTCAGGTCGAAGTCACGGAGGATTGGCCTGCCGTCGTCGTAGGCGAACGTCACGCCCTCCAGGCGGATCTCGTTCGAGAGCGGCCCGAGGGGGATCGCGCCCGGCGCGTCGGCGATCGTGATCGGAACGTCGAGCAGCTCGGACACGCGGGCGAGCGAGCCTGCCGTCTGCTGCACGGTCTCGCCGATCCCGGAGAACTGGGCGATCGGCTGGAGGAGGGACGGGAGGAGGCCCAGGAACGCGACCAGAATGCCGAGTTCCATCTTGTCGTTCAGGACGAGCCACCCGCCGAACCCCAGCACTATGAGCTGACCGATCGTGATGGCGATGCTCGTGGCGGCGTCGAACAACGCCGAGATCCCGACCATGCGCAGCGCCGACTTCAGTACGCCCACCAGCCGTGCGTGGTACGAGGCACTGGCTCGCTCCTCCAGTCCGAACGCCTTCACGACGGCTTGCGCCGACAGGTTCTCCTGCGTGAGGTTCGCGGCCTCTCCGGCCCGATTGCCGCGCTCGTAGCTCGCGCGCGCGAGACGGGCTCCGAGCACCTTGTACGTGACGATGAAGATGGGGACGACGACGAGAACGAGAAGGCCGAGCGACAGGTTCAGCGTCACCACGGCGAAGCCCGCCATGACGAAGCTGATCACGAGGTACAGGCCCTGGTTCAGGACCTCGGTCATCGTCATGGACACCATCTGGATGTCACCCGACAGCCGCGCCATGACGTCGCCGACGTTCGCGTGCGAGTAGAAGCTGTGGGGCAGGCGCTGGAGGTGGTCGAACATGCGGTCCTGCAGATCCATGAGCAGGCGCTGCGTGATGGTCTCGCTCACGACCGCACGCCGCATCGTGATGAGCGCCTCGAAGGTGTAAATCACGAGCAGCGCCAGGATGAAGACCAGGAGCCTAGACTCGATGTCGCCGCTCACGAGCCACTGCTGGACGTTGCGGATGATCGTGGCGAGGAAGCCGGTCGACTTCTGCGGCTGTCGGGCCCCACCGCCGAGCGCGCCGACGGCGGCGCCGATCGCCACCGGCATCGCGACGACCGCCATGAGCGACCCGACGATCATGTACGCCAACACCTCGACCTGCCGCGACCAGTACGGCTTGAAGTGCGGGAGGACGTTGCGGAAGAACGAGTTCAACGTTCCGCTGACACCGCCCTGACTCAGGCCCTTCAGCCACGATTCCTCGAGGCTCCCGAGTGGCTGCTGGAACGCGGTCGTGGCCGCCTGGTCCCGGCGTTCGGGGTCGTGGCTCTCGAGGAAGGTGCGGAGCGCCTCACCCCCGAACGCCCCGACGAGGTACCCGATGAACGAGGTAGCCGCCAGGCGCGCCGCGTCTTGCTCGGACACAGGCGGGCCTCCGAGCGGGGCGCCTCCCGGCGCACCCTGCATCCCAGGCGAGCCGGTCTCGAACCCCGGCGGTGGGCCGCCCATGCCGGGCGGCGGGGCTTCGAGGCCGGGCGGCGGGCCTTCGTCCGGGCCACCCCGCCCGCCGACGACCGACACCGGCCGCCCCGAGGAGAGACTCTCGCGAACCCACCGGTCGGCTTCCTCGACCGACGGCCCCGTCCCGGTCGTCGCGGCCGCGAACCCCGCGATGCCGTCGACCACGACTTCGGCCGACGCCGCGTCGGGCCCGAACCAGCCGGCGAGCACCACCCGCGCGAGCGACCACGCGACGGGGGCGGGCGGCTCGCCCGGTGCGACCTCCAACACCGCGCCCGGGACCCCGGACGGTCCCTCGCCGACGCCGCCGACCTGGTCCACGAGATAGAGATCGGCCCGGAGACGATCTGGAGACTTCGGACGCAGCAGGTCCTCGAGGGTCTCGGCGACGCGTTCGGCCTCCCGCAGTACCTCGGGAGCGCGGGAGGCCGCGTACGACCCGGCGGGGGCGCGGACCCGCACGCGTTTGCCGGGGAAGTCCTGCCAGTTGACCTCGCTCATGACGGTGCTCCCACTTCGGCCAGCGCCGAGTCCAGTTCCTCCATCGACGGGTACCGCGCATCTGGGTCCTCGTCGAGACAGCGAGCGATCACGCGCGCCAACCCCTGCTCGAGCGCCCCGGCGTTCGGGGCACCCGGGTCGGCTCCCGTGGCGAGGAAGTACAAGACCGCGCCGAGCCCGTGGACGTCGTCGGCAACGGCGGCGGGGGCTCCGGCGATCTGCTGGGGCGAGCAGTAGCCGGGTGTGCCGGCAGCCTCGCCCGTCGATCCGATGTCACACGCCAGCTCGAAGTCAACGAGCCTCACGACTCCGTCCTCGCCCACGATCACGTTCGCAGGATCGAGGTCACGATAGACCAGTCCCGCACTGTGGATCGCACCGAGGGCCGATGCGAGCTGCCGTCCCCGGGCGACGGCCCGCTCTGTCCCGCACGCTCCTGTCACCTCCGACCCGAGCGTCCGCCCGGCCAAGTGCTCCATCACGAGGTAGAGGTCCCCCGTCTCCTCGATGAGATCGCGGACGGCAGGGAACCGAGGATCGGGCGCCAGCCGTTCAAGGACGGATGCTTCGTGGCGGAGGTGGTCGCGAGCGTCGCGCCCGTCGGGCCCCGTTCGCGCGTCGCGCCCCGCGCGCTTCAGCACGCACGCCGCGCCGCTGTCCACATCGGCGGCGAGGTGCACCGAGCCGCCCGCCGAGCGGTGCAGCGTGGACACGAGCACGTACCGGCCGGCGATGGGATGGTGCTCCTGCGCCTCGGCGACGCCGGCGGCGACGAACGGGTCCTGGGTCGGTGGAGACGGCTCGGGATCGTGCGGCCCGCCTGTGAACGCGGTGTACCTGTAGTGCACGAGGCTGCCGGAACGGAGCTCGCGATCCGTCTCCACCCGCGGTCCCCGGAGCCCGCGGGTCGCCCGGTCGAGGGCTTCGGCGAGCTTGACGGCCTGCTCCTCGTCACGGGGGTAGACGGTGAGGAACTTGCCGACCTGGGAGATCCCACCCTCACCCTCGTTCAGTGCCGCGACGACAGACGGCGACGCGGCGATCTTGAACGCGGCTCCCGCCTCGAGCAGGACCGGAAGGGCTCGGGCGAGCACGTCGCCCGCCGACAGCGGTGTGGCCGACACGTGCAGCTTCCACCCCGCCGAGGGCGGTCGCTCACCGCGTCGCCGGACCCCGATCCAGGGTCCGCCGCGCGGTCTCTTCACGACCCACAGGCGCGAAACGGACGTGGAGATCGTGTCGAGGAAGGAGGTATCAGCCACCGGCGATCGCGGGCCGCACCGACCTGAGCTACGCACGGAACGAACGGGGGGCGGCGGCATCGTGCCGCCGCCCCCCGGCCTCAGCGGCCGATGCTGCTACCAGGTCCAGTGGTACCAGCCCCAGCCGCCCCACCACGTCCACCGGTACACCCACTTCGTGCGCCAGTGGTACTGGCCGGCGACCTCACCGACGTCCGGCGGCCCGCTGGCGCCTATCGAGGCGAGCGCCGCCTCGGGGTCGTCGAGCAGCTGCTTCTTCCACGCCGGGTCCTCCCCGGCCTTGTTGAGGATCAGCTCGAGCCGCGCCCGGTCGGCGGCCTGCACCGCGTCCTGGAACTCCTGCGATGCCGCCTCTGCACCTTCGGGCAGTTCGTCGATCGGTCCCTGTGTCATAACGGTCTCTCCTTTCCGCGACGCCTTGTCGCCGGAACCGTCAGCTGCGGTCGAGCCTCCGAAGCATCACCCCCTGAGCTGGCCCGCCGCGTCCCAGGTCCATCTACGAGCGTATGGCACCACGTCGTCTCTCGCCCGTGCAATCAAGGATTTGACCGACCCGGTGTAAAGGAATGAACGGTGGGTGGCTGGACTTCCTCTGGGTTCAGCGGCAGCGCGCCTCGAGCGCGGCGGCATCACGCACGCTGGTGCGCCGCCGGCCGTCCAGCGTGACCCAGCCGTGTGCCTTGAACCTCGAGAGGACCTGGTTGACCCTGACGCGGGAGGCGCCCGTCATGGCCGCGATGTCGCTCTGCGTCAGGGGGATCGGGATGAGGATCCCGCCGCCGGTCTTCGGCTCGCCGTACTCCTCGGCCAACGCGAGCAGCACCCGCGCGACACGACCCTCCACGTCCAGCGTCGCTAGCGTCTCCAGCCTGGTATCGGCGAGACGCAGGCGTTTGCACAGGAGCTCGACCAACCTCAACCGCACCGATGGCATCTCGGCGAGCATCCATCTGAAGGTCTCGCCGTCGAGCCACAGCACGCGCGAATCCTGGAGCGTCGCCACGCCGGACGAGTGAACGCGGCTCTCGCCCAGGCTCATCTCCCCGAGGACCTCCCCGGGGCCCAGCACGGCGAGGATCACCTCTCCGCCGCCGGGTCGCCGGCGATGGATCTTCACGCTGCCCTCGGCGACGATGAAGAGCGCATCGCCGGACCCTCCCTGCGTGATGATCTCGGTACCGGCGGGCATCGGCCGTTCGTGCAACCGCTCTCGGACGAGTGCGAGCTGCTCGGGCGCTAGACCCTCGAAGATCGGGACCGTCTCCAGGAAGGGCGGCTCCGGCGTCTGTGACGCTCCCGGCTGTTTCACCCGGCGGCTTCCCGACTCACGTTGGCGGCAAGAGCCCGCAGCACGGCCTTCATCTGGAACGCGGTCAGCTCGGGATGTTTCCCGAGGATCTTCGCCACGATGCCGCTGATGTGAGGCGTGGCGAAGCTGTTCCCGGTCGAGGTGATCCACCCCCCGTCCATCCACGCCACCCGCACGCCTACGCCGTGCGCACCGAACTCCACCGGCGGCTCCGGGTTGTAGTAGAAGAGGTACGGCTCGTCCGAATCGTGCGATGCGACCGAGATGACGGAGGAGAAGACCGCGGGGAAGCTTCGCACCGGCATGTTGTTCGCGGACGTCACCAGCATGATGTTCCGGAAGTAAGCCTGGTCGACGAGTTCATGCAGAACGCCGAAGAACTCCTTCTTCGACGTGGTCAGGCTGAGATTGCATACGTGCATGGCGTTCTCGATGGCCCATCGCAGACCGGCGACGAAGACGGAACCGCGTCCGAGCAGCGCCCTGCCGAGCACCCGCACGCTGTACAGCTCGCAATCGGGCGCGATGTCACGGATGATGCCGGCGCACGCGGTGCCGTGACCGAAGAGGTCCTCGTGCGGGGCAGTGTCGAAGATGGTCCCTCCCGACCCCTCGCCCACCGTGACCCAGCCCTCCACATGCCCAACCGCCGGGTGGGACGCGTCGATCCCGCTGTCGACCACCGCCACCTTCACACCTTTGCCGGTGCTGCCCCCCCACGCCCACTCGGGCGTGATGTTCTCGAGCGGCAGGACCGGCTCGAGCTTGCGCAGAACGCCGCGCTCGAAGGGCGCCGACCAGGCGGGGTGTGGTTCCGCCATCACATCTCCTCGGGGTCCGGCCGCGAGCGCAGGTAGTCGGCGAACCCGCGCAGGATGGCGAGACAGGCCGCCCGTTCCTCGTCGCCTCGCCACGCGATCTCCTGGACGAGCTTCGCGAGATCCAGCGTCTCCCGGTGCGAGGCCTCCTCCTCCGCGTGGGTAGCGAACGCCTCGGACCGCTCCAACAACGTCCGTTTCTGGTCGGCGTCGACGTCGCCGAGCGAGGCGAGCAGCTCGCCGATCAGCGGCGCGACGTGCCGGTAGGTCCGTGACAGCTCGATCGCCACCGCGGCCTGGTTCGCGAACATCCCGAGCGTGCGCATGTCCTCACTGGAGAACGCGGGCGCGCCGGCCTTGTCGAGCATCTCGAGCACCCCGAGCACCCGATCCGCGTAGAAGAGTGGCACGCAGAGGATGCTCTCGGGGTGGTAACCGATGCGGTCGCCGATGTCCTTGTACACCTGGGGGTTGTCGCGGGCGTCGGAGATCGCCATCGGCTGGCCACTCGTTGCCACGAGCCCCGCGATCCCCCGGCCGACGGGCATGCGGCGACCCTCGATCTGCTCGGCACGGGACCCGAACGCCACCTCGAAGATCAGTTCATCCGTTGCGAGATCGATCAGGAAGAGGGATCCTGCGCTGGCGCCGATCACGGCCGCGGCCGTCTCGACGATCATCTGGAGAAGCAGCCCGTGCTTCACCGGAGAGCCGATGGTGCCGGCCGCCGCGGCCAGCGTCAGCGTCTGCCGGAGATCCTCGACGAAGCCCTCATCCGACAGCCGTCGACGGAGCCGCTCGATCTCCTCAGCCTGGCGCGCAATCTTGGCGCGCGCCTCTTCGAGTTCGTCGCCCATCGGGTCGAACCCCTTGGACGGGACCGGTCTCAGCCCGCGGGATGACCGCAACTCGCGCAGAAGCGCGCGCCGAGTTGTAGCTCCTGGCCGCAGTTCGCGCAGAAGTGCGGTTCCCCCGGCACCTCCTCGACGGGCACGGCGTGCCTCGCGGCCTCCGCGGCACGCGGTGGGGGCGGTGCGACCCCCGCGGGGCCCGTGGCCGGCTGGAACCCGACCTTCGCCGCTTCCGCCGCCGGAGGAGGTACCGGCGTGCCGACCATCGGCGGCGCGGCGGGCTGCGCCGGCGGCGCCGCCTGGCGTGCGCGTCCTCGCCGGGCCAGAGCGATCAGCAGGATCGCGACCACCACGACGACCCCGGCGATGAGCGCGATCGCCCACACCGGGAACCCACCACTTGCTGCTTCCCCACCGGTTGTCACCGTCGGTTGTGGCGAAGCCGCGGCGAGCTTCGTGGCCTCGACTTTGTACTCCTGCGCCTGTTGGTGCGTCGGCGCGAGCGCGAGGACCTTGTCGAACTCCGCGATGGCCTTCTGGTAGTCGCCCGCGTAGAGGGCGTCGAGCCCGGCGCGATAGGCCTGATCGACCGGTCCGAGCGCGTTCGTGATGCCGTTGCGGCCCAGCATCTCCGAGACGAGCGACGACGGCGTGATGAAGTTGAAGGCCTGCGTCTCGCCCGTGATGAGGAAGCTGTTCACGCCGATGACGTCACCGTTCGTGTTGACGGTCGGACCGCCGCTCATGCCGCCGGAGAGGGCTGCGCTGATCTCGTAGACGGGCAACAGCCCGCCCTCGCGCGTCTTCTCAGCACTGACTTGGCCGTCCTTGAAGGTCGGTTCGTACGACTGGTCCGTCACGGCGTCGGTCGATCCCGGGTAGCCGATCGACAGAACCGGAGTGCCGATGTCGATCGACTCTGTGGCCGCGAGCAGCACGACCGGAAGATCGGCTCCCTCGATCTTCAGCAGGGCGACGTCGCCCTCGCTCCAGGGCTGATAGTCGACGACCCGGGCCGGGAACGCTTGGCCGGTCCGCACTCCGCCGGCGGCCACGCCACGCTGCACGAACACCTGCAGGTCGGCCGGTGAGCCCTTCTCCTCGCCCTCGACGCCCCACGAGAGATGCGCCTCGTTCAGCACGGCGCTGGAGTAGCGCGGGTAGATCACGTTGTTGTCGACGAGCCACTGGACGGCGAGCTCCAGCGCCGTTCCGCGGGCGCCCTCCTCGCCGGGGTCGACGCAGTGGCCAGCGGTCACGATGTAGCCGGTGGGCTCGACGATGAACCCGCTGCACCGCGTGCCCCACGTGAACGGCTTGCCACCGTTCACGTAGCCCTGGAAGTACAACTGGGAGCTCGCGGGCACCTTCACCCACGCCTGCCAGTCCTGCTCGATGTAGACGATGGCGGGCCTGGCGATCGCTGCGGCCCGTTCCTCGGGCGTGCTGCCCGGGGCCGAGGGCGCCTGCGCGCTGGTGGTCTGGGCATGCGCGGGCAGCGCGCCGGCGAGCGCGAGGGACATGGCGGCGAGACAGAGGAGCACCCGCCGGTACGTGGCAGCCATTGCTACCCCCTTCTCCGTATGACGACCGGTCCGCGTCGGCGTCCCGACCGTTCGTCGCCCAGATAGATCCGAGCCTGATGGCATGGTATCCGGTCGGCGCCCCTCGTATCAGGAGGCCCGCCCGCCGGCTTGGTAGATTCCGAAACCATGGACCTTCCCGAGGAGCTGAAGAACCGGCCGCCGCGCAAGGGCGGACAGGAGTCCACGGCGTCGCTCACGCTCGATGCCTACGTGCGCCTGAAGGCCGAGCTTGAGGAGCTGAAGACGACCGGGCGCGCGCGCATCGCCGAGCGGCTGAAGGCCGCACGAGAGCACGGCGACATCCGTGAGAACGCCGAGTACGACGCGGCGAAGAACGAGCAGGGCCTGATGGAGTCGAGGATCAGGAACCTCGAGCGGATGCTCCGCGACCCCGACATCATCGAGGCGTCGCCGGAGTCCGATCTCGTCACCGCCGGGATGCTCGTGACCATCCGGCCGCTCGACGAGGACGACCCCGAGGAAGAGACGTACCTCCTCGCCGAGTCGGCGGAGGAGCGGGCGGCCGGCGTCCGCACGATCACGACCACGTCACCGCTCGGCCGCGCGATCGTCGGCGCACACCTCGACGACGAGGTCGCCTACGAGGCACCGGGCGGGATGTTCTACTACCTGGTCATCGGGTTCGAGCCGCGTACCTAGCCGTCCGCGGTTCGCGACGGAACGGTCGCGGCGATAGCCTTCAGGGAACGATGAGCGACCACCCGGCGACGGGGCCCGACGAGCACCCGGCGCCTCGCGTCCGCGACATGCCGGCGCCCCGCGAGAGCCAGGGCGTTGCCGGCCCGGCGATGCGGTTCGTCTTCATGTGGCCGTACCGCGCGATCCTCGCCGGCCTGTACCGCCTCGGCGTTCGGCCGTGGCAGCTCACGCTCGCCTCGCTCGCCACGAACGTGATCGTCGGGTGGTTGCTCCTCACCGGCCGCCGCTTCCTGCCGGGGCTGCTGCTCGTCCCTGCGGGGCTGTTCGACATCTTCGACGGCGCGGTGGCGCGGTTGCGCGGGGAGGAACGGCGGAGCGGCGCATTCCTAGACTCGGTTCTCGACCGGGTCTCGGACGTGGTCCTGTTCTCGTGCCTGTACTGGTCGCTCGCCGGCGAGGGCGACCGGCTCGAGGCCGGACTCGCGCTCGCGACGCTCGTCATCACGCTGACGGTGAGCCACATCCGCGCGGAGGCGGAGGCGGTCGACGTCTCGCTGTCCGAGGGGTTCTTCCAGCGGCTCGAGCGCTTCCTCGCGTTGATGATCGGCCTGATGGTGCCGGGCGCGCTCTTGCCGATGCTCGCGCTGCTCGTGGCGCTGGGCGGTGCGACGGTGCTGCAGCGCGGGTGGTCGGCGATGCGCCGCGTGCCTGCGGCGCGAGGAGGACGGTGAGCGATCTGGACGACGGCTTCGTCAGGGTCGCGTCTCTGGCCGAGGTCCCCGACGGGGAGCTGCGCGCCTACGACCTCACCGTGGGACGTGTCACGATCGCGCACCTGGAGAATGAGGTGTTCGCTTTCGGCGACGAGTGCACTCACGAGGGGTGCTCGCTCGCGGAGGGAGAGCTCGACGAGATGGCCGACACGGTCGTCTGCCCCTGCCACGGAAGCGCGTTCGATGTACGGAACGGGGAGCCGGTGAAGGGCCCGGCCGAGGATCCTTTGCCCGTGTACCCGGTGCGTGTCACCGACGACGGCTGGATCGAGCTCCGGCCGGTGGGCGGGGAGGCGTAGGGCCGGGCGCGTGTCGGCAGCGCGGGGACATGCGCGGCGGGCCGTTCGAGGCCGCTCGTTGGTGGGGATCAGGGGCTGGTCACGAGAGGCCGTACTCGGTAGGCTCTGCGGTCACGTTCCCGAAAGGAGGTCCCGATGACCGAGCGTACGCGGTTCGATCTCTCGACAGCCGACGTTCCGACCGCTTGGTTCAACATCATGCCGGACCTCGCGAGCGTGACGACGCCGCTCCCACCGCTGCATCCGGGCACGCTTCAGCCGGTCACGCCCGACCTGCTCGCACCGATCTTCCCGGAGGCTCTGATCAAACAGGAGATGTCGACCGAGCAGTGGATCGACATCCCGGGGCCGGTCATCGACATCTACCGGCTGTGGAGGCCGACCCCGCTCCAGCGCGCGACGCGTCTAGAGCAGGCGCTGTCGACGCCCGCGCACATCTACTTCAAGTACGAGGGCACTTCGCCCGCCGGGTCGCACAAGCCGAACACAGCCGTCGCTCAGGCCTACTACAACAAGGAGGCGGGCGTCCGACGCCTCGCGACCGAGACCGGAGCGGGACAGTGGGGCTCGGCCCTGGCGATGGCGTGCCGGTTCTTCGACCTCGATTGCCTCGTGTACATGGTGAGGGCCTCCTACGACCAGAAGCCGTACCGGCGCATCTTCATGGAGACGTTCGGGGCGAAGGTGATCCCCTCGCCCTCTGAGACCACGCAGGCGGGCGGGACGGTGCTGGAGCAGCATCCGGACTCCACAGGGTCGCTCGGCATCGCGATCAGTGAGGCCATCGAGGTTGGCGCGGGGAGCGCCGACACCAACTACTCGATCGGCTCGTGCCTCGCCCACGTGCTGCTTCACCAGACGGTCATCGGGCTCGAGGCGCAGAAGCAGATGGAACTGGCCGAGGAGCGCCCGGACGTCGTGATCGGCTGCGTGGGCGGTGGCTCGAACTTCGCCGGGCTCGCCTACGCGTTCATGGCCGGGAAGCTGCGCGGCGAGACGCCGGACATGCGGTTCCTGGCCACCGAGCCGGCCGCCTGCCCGACCCTCACGAAGGGGAGGTTCGCATACGACTTCGGGGATACGGCGAAGCTCACGCCGCTCCTTCCGATGTATACGCTCGGCCACGACTTCGTGCCGGCGCCGGTACACGCCGGCGGCCTCCGGTACCACGGCGATGCGTCGTCGCTCTCGCTCCTCGTGAGGGACGGGTACATGGAAGCCGCGGCCTACACGCAGAACGAGGTGTTCGAAGCGGCCGTGCTCTTCGCGCACACGGAGGGCATCGTGCCGGCGCCGGAGTCCGCGCACGCGATCCGTGGCGCGATGAACGAGGCGGTCGCGGCGCGCGAGGCCGGTGAGGAGCGCGTGATCCTGCTCGGCCTCTCGGGTCACGGCAACTTCGACATGCAGGCCTACGACGACTACCTGAACGGCCGCCTGCCCGAGGTCGAGTTCGACCCGGCCGACGAGGAGACAGCTCTCGCGTCGCTACCGGAGGTGCCGATCGGCGCCTGAGCCGTTCCAGATCCGCAGGCTCGAGGAGGGTGACCTCGAAGCCGTCTGCCGTCACCTACCCGAACGCAGCTGTGCGGAGCAACGTGAGCGGCTCGAGTGGCAGGACCGTGGCTCCTTCGAGTACATCATCGCGTGGATCGGTGACGTTCCGGTCGGGCATGTTGGGCTGGTGCTTCCCGATGATAGGGAGGTCGTCGACACCGTGGAGTCTCGCGGGTCGCCGATCCTCCACGACCTAGAGGTGGTACCGGCGCACCGGCGAAGGGGGATCGGGCGGGCGCTGGCGCGGACCGTTGAGTCCGAGGCGCGCGCTCGAGGATCAGCGTTGCTGGGGCTCCGCACCGGGATCGACGACGGCTACGCGGCGGCACGAGCGCTCTACCGATCGCTGGGCTGGGTCGAGGAGCCGGACAGCCTGTGTCTCGAGTCCGCGCGGATCCCGACCGATGAGGGCTCGTACCGCGTCTACATCGAGGTCGTGACCATGTGGTGGAAGGAGCTTCAGCCTGAACGGGGCAGCTCGTCGTCGCCGAGCTGCTCACGTCCCTGAAGGAGGGCCTCCGAGCACAGCCGGCGCGCGATCCGACGCGAGTGCGCCGATCCAGACTCCGGTGAGCACGAGCGGCGCTCCGAGCAAGAGCGACGGCGTGATGCGCTCACCGAGCAGGATCGCCGCGAGCACGATCGCGACCACGGGAGCGAGGACGAACTGGTACGAGGACGCCGACACCGTCCAGCGCCGGATCACGAACACATAGAGGAAGAACAGCGCCGGCGTGCCCAAGAGGCCCATGAAGAGCACCGCGGCCCATACGCTCCCGTGGTCGGGCACCCCGAGGGTCTCGCGGCTGATGAACGAGAGCGCGAGGAGGATCGGGGCCCCGACGGCCATGGCAACGGCGTTCATCGTTACTGAGTCCACTTCCGGGGCGCGCTTCAACAGGATGGCCGACTCGGCCGCGCAAGCGGCGGACGCTAGGATCGCCAGGACAGATGCGGTCGGCAGCGCGCCTCCCGACCGCCCGGCGAAGATCACGGCGATCCCTGCGAGTGCGACCCCAGCACCCACCGCGCCGCGCCGTCGGAACGGCTCGAGCCCGTGGGCGACCGAGAGCAGCAGCGCGAGGAGCGGCGTTGAGGCCATGATCACGCCCGCGGTTCCCGCCGGCACCCGCACGACACCCCAATAGAAGAGGGAGAACGAGGCGCCGAAGGTCAGGGCGCCGTACGCGACCGCGAAGCGGAGGCTCCGGCCGCGCGGGAAGGGAAGCCGCCGCACTCGCACGATCACGAGCATCACGACCGCCGCCATCACGAACCGCAGCGTGGCGCCCCAGAAGGGCTCGAGGCCGCGATCGCTGATCCGAACGGCGACCATGTTCGCGCCGCCGAAGAGGACTGCCGCGCTGAACGCGGTGAGGGTCGTACGGTCGGGGCGGGTCGCGTTCACTCCGGGGTAGTCTAGGCAGCACTTCGCCATCTGAAGCTCGTTCGACGATCACGGGAGGCTCAACATGACGCGTGAGCTCGATTGGCCGGTATTCGAGAAGGCCGTGGAGATAACCACTTCTGCCGTCCGCGGGACCCTCGGCGGCGAGAACAGCCAGCCGCCGAAGTTCGCCGCCGACGTGTTCCGGGAGGTGTGGACCGCGCTGAAGGAGGCGGCCGCGGAGCTCCCGGAGAAGGGGAAGGCGGGCTTCTAACCAGGCGGGTCCGCTTCGTCGGCTGACTGCCGGTGGGAACGTCTCCGGTCGGTCCGTCGTCCAACGGCGCACCGGAACGAAGGAGGCCCACCATCCGCAAGGTTGCACTATCCCTCGTTGGGTTCCTCGCCCTCGCCGGGGTCGTCGGGTTCCTCGTCACGTCGGGCGGCAGCGGGCTGAACAAGCTGTCCACCGGCGCCGGCGGCTCGGCCGCAAGCTCGGACCGTGCCCCGTCGGCGTTCGCCCCGCAGAGCGCGGAGGACTTCACCGTCACCGGCGAGACCTCTGCAGGAGGTGCTGGCGCAGGCGCAGGCGTGGCGGCGATCGGCGCGCTACCCCCGATGGGGCTCGACGTCGTGAAGACCTCTCAGCTCACGATCGAGGTCGGCAAGAACAGCTTCGGGCAGGCTTTCGAGACGGCGACGCTCGTCGCCGGGCGGTACGGCGGCTACGTCGAGTCGTCGTCGATGGCCGGCACGAAGTCGCATTCGGGCGACCTCACGATCCGCGTCCCGGCGGCGTCGTTCGATGACGCGATGGGGGACCTGCGGGAGCTCGGCACCGTCGAGCGGCAGTCGATCCAGGGGCAGGTTGTGACATCCCAGTTCATCGACCTGCAGGCGCGCCTGCGGACCTGGGAGGCGCAGGAGGCGGTCCTCCTCGGTCTGATGAGGCAGGCGAACTCGATCGAGGCGACGCTGCGTGTGCAGAACGAGCTTCAGGACGTGCAGTTCCGGATTGAGCAGATCAAGGGGGAGCTGCGGGTGCTAGAGGATCAGACCTCGCTCGCGACGATCCAGATCTCGATGCACGAGGCCGGTGCACCGGTCGTGATGCAGGAGACCGCGACGACCGAGCGGCCGAGCCTGTTCGAAGCCTGGCAACACGCGGTCGACGGGTTCCTGGGGGTCGTGTACGTGACCGTCGTCGGACTCGGCTACCTCGTGCCGATCACCCTGCTCGCGTTCGTGGTCTGGTTCGGCTACCGGCGGTTGCGTCCCAGCGTGGCTCCGGCCGCACCCGTTCGGCCGTAAGGGGCGGGTACGGCTCGGGTGGCGAGGAGTTCTCCCGACTCCCGCCTCCAGGCGCCATGATGCGAGCGTGAACGTGCGGATCGACCCCGGCTCGAAGGTTCCACCCTACGAACAACTCCGCTCGCAGATCGAGGCGCTCGTGCACCGCGGCCGGCTGGCGCCGGGGGAGCGGCTCCCGCCGGTCCGCGAACTCGCCGTTGACCTCGGCCTCGCGGTGAACACCGTGGCGCGCGCCTACCGAGAGCTGGAGGCCGTCGGTATGCTCGTCGGGCGGGGCCGGCTCGGCACGTTCGTCGCCGACGCGCTCCCCGAGCGGTCGTCCGACGCGCGGGCGAGATTGGCCGACGCGGCGCGCGCGTACGCGGCCTGTGCGCGACAGCTCAGGTTCGATGATGCCGCGGCGCTCCGTGAGGTGAAGGGGGCACTCCTCGACGGCTGAGGCCCTCCGACGGGCTTCGACGACTCGGGCTTGAAATGATAATCATTCTCGTCTAGTCTCGGGCGTGTGGGATGCCGATGGAGCGTCTTCGCCGCTGGTCTTTCGGTCTGCGCCGTCGTCGCCACCTCGTGCGTCGGCGGAGGGGACGGGGGGCGTGTGAGCGTAGTGGCGTCGTTCTACCCCCTCGCGTGGGCGGCCGAGCGGGTGGGCGGCAGCCTCGTTTCCGTCGACGATCTCACGCCGCCTGGGGTCGAGGCCCACGACGTCACACTCTCCGCTGGCCAGCGCGCCGACCTGCAGACCGCCGACGTCGTGCTGATCCTCGGGGACTTCGGGTTCCAGCCGGACATCGAAAGGGCCGCGCAGGACACCTCCGGCCGTGTGGTGAAGGTCGCGCAGGAACTGAACCTCCTACCATCGATCCAGCAGGGCCTCACGTACGACCCACACGTGTGGCTCGACCCGGTGCTGATGGGTCAGACGGTCTCGGAGGTGGCCGACGGCCTAGCAGCTGCGGATCCGGAGCACGAGGCTGCGTACCGCAAGGGTGAGCGGCGCACCATCGACGAGCTGAAGGCGCTCGACTCCACGTACCGCAGCGGACTCGCCGGCTGCGCGTTCACGACATTCGTTGTGTCGCACGAGGCCTTCGGGTACCTCGCCGCCGAGTATGGGCTCCACGAGCTCGGCATCGAGGGGCTCACACCGCAGAGCGAACCGTCGGCCGAACGGATCCAGATGGCGATCCAGGCGATCCAAGACGGCACCGCCGCGCCGGCCGTGTTCTACGAACAGACGGACGAGGGCAAGCGCGTCGGGGAGAGCGTCGCGGGAGATGCCGGGGTTCCGGCGCTGCCGCTCGGCACGCTCGAGTTCGACCCGGCGCCTCAGGACTACCTCTCGGTGATGCGCGCCGACCTGGGGAGCCTCGAGAAAGGGTTGCAGTGCAACTAACGGCTGAGCTCGAAGGCGTCCGGTTCGGATACGGCGCGGCGCCGATCCTGGACGACGTCGACCTGGAGCTGCACGAGGGCGAGTTCACCGTGCTCGCTGGCGCCAACGGCAGCGGGAAGACGACGCTCCTGCGGCTCTGTCTCGGGCTGCTCCGCCCCGACGCCGGGACCGTCCGGGTGCTCGGCGGCTCGCCGACCGATCCGGACGTCCGGCGGCGGATCGGGTACGCGCCACAGGGGCTGCGCATGCCGACATCGCTCCCGGTGTCGGTGACCGAGGTCGTCGCCGCAGGACTCGCGCCGTCGAAGGGCTTGTTCCATCGGATGGACCGGAGGGACTGGACGATGGTGACGGGCGCGATCGACGCGGTCGGACTCGGTGATCTGTCGGCGGAGTGTCTGTTCGAGCTGTCCGGAGGGCAACAGCAGCGCGCGATCCTCGCGCGCGCTCTCGTCGGCCGACCGGAGCTCCTGCTGCTCGACGAGCCGACGACCGGTATCGACCGACGTCTGCGACCCATCCTCGTGCGCGAGTTGCGCCGCCGAGCCGACACCGGGGTCTGCGTGGTCGCGGTCTCGCATGACCCGGACGAGTTCCATGAGGTGGGGGGCCGGATCCTCGTGATCGTGGACGGGCGCCTCAGGCAGATCACGCACGAGGAGTTCCACCACCAGTTCCACGAGCACGGGAGGGACGCGTGAGCCGGCTGCTCGTCGAGTTCGCGATCCGCTCGTACGTTGCAGGGGCGGCCGTGGGGGTCGCAGCGCCGATGATCGGCTGCTTCCTGGTCCAGCGGCGCCTGTCGTTGATCGGCGACGCCGTGGGGCACCTCGCGTTCGCGGGCGTGGCGATCGGCGTCGCGGCGGGCCTGGCGCCGCTGTGGGGCGCGCTCGTGATCGCGGTCGGCGGGGCCGTGGCGCTGGAGTGGCTCCGTGCGAGGGGGCGTCTGGCCGGGGACCTGTCGCTCGCCCTGGTCTTCTACCTCGGTCTCGCGGTCGGCCTGGTCGTTCTGTCCGCACGCGGCGGGCTGAACGCGTCCGCGCTGGGCGTGCTGTTCGGCTCGATCTTCACGACCACGTGGCTCGACGTGACGGCGATCACGCTGCTCTGCCTGGTCGTCGTCGGGACCGTTGCGTTGTTCTACAAGGAGCTCGTCGCCGTGGCGCTCGACGAGGAGTCGGCGCGGGCCTCAGGGCTTCCCGTCGACAGCCTGAACGTGGTGCTCGTCGTGCTGACGGCGCTGCTCGTCGTGGCCGGGATGCGCGTCGTGGGGCTGCTGCTGGTCGCTGCGCTGCTCGTGATCCCCGTGGCGACCGGCTCCCGGGTATCTCACTCGTTCCGAGGATCCATGTTCGCGGCGGCGGCCGCCGGGCTGCTATCGACGATCGTGGGGCTGGTAGTCGCGCTCGCACAGGGCCAGGTCGCGCCGGGCGGCGCGATCGTGCTCACGGCCGCCGTCGCGTTCGCCGTCGCCGTGATCGCCGGTCGCCGTGCCGCGCGCCGTCACCCGAGGACGGCCGGGGCGTGATGGACACCGCTGCGATGTTCGCCGGGACCGGCCTCCGCTCCACCAAACAGCGTGAGGCGATCGCCCGCGCGATGGAGAAGGCGGGCCGCCCGATCAGCGCACAGGCGCTCCACGCGAGGCTGAACCGCCACGGCCGTGGGCCTGGTCTCGCGACGATTTACCGGACGCTGCAGGCGCTCGAGCAGGCCGGCTACGCGCGGACGTTCCCGGCCGGTGAGGGCGAGGTCTCGTACAAGCTGTGCGATCCGGGTCATCACCACCACCTGATCTGCGAGGGCTGCGGCCTGGTGATCGAGATCCCCTCGTGCGAGATCGAGGGGTGGGCGATGCGGGCCGCCAGGCGCCGCGGGTTCGCGGTCTCGTCGCACCAAGCCGACATCTTCGGGCTCTGCGAGACCTGCGCCGCGAAGGGCGCGCGTCAGGGCGTGAGGTAGGGACGGTCTGGTCGCGAGACGTTCGTGATGTCGGAGGCGTTCACGATCACCTCGCGGCCGAGCGGGTAGATCTGCCCCTTCACCTCGACCCACTGGTTCACGTCGAACTCACCCGGCGGCACGTTCACCACGCGCACCTGCGCGACCGTCGCGTCGGCCACGCAGCACGTGACGACGTAGCGCGTGAGCATGAACTCGTCGGCCGGAGTGTCGGGGTAGCGCGTCACGAAGCCGACGAAGTCGACGTCCTCTGCTGCGCGCTTCGCGAGGGCCTGCTCGCCCTCCTTCGAGGTCTGCCCTGCGGCTACGTCCACGAGAGTGAGCTCGCCGCTGCCGATGTCGCCGACCGAGGCGGCGAACCCGGCGCCCGAGTACGCCGTCCTCTTCCCGGCCGAGAAGCTGCCGAGCGTGACGGGCGGGAGGGCCATGATCAGCACCACCGGGACGACCATGAGGCCCATGATCCACGCCTCCCGCGTCCGGAGCGGCTCGGCGCTGCGGACCCGTGCCGTGGCGAGCCGCCCGAGCGTGGCACCTGTCAGCAGGACGGCGCCGACGGGAACGACCCACGAGGTGCGGGTGGACAGGTACAGGTTCTCGCGTCCCGAGAGCAGCAGGAACCAGAACAGCGCGGCCCACGCGCCCAATACCATCGCCCCGGCGATGCGGCCGGGACTCCACCAACGCTGCGGCCTGGCGCGTTCGCGGGTGATCGGTCCGTCCCGGACGACTGGGGCGCCGTTCATCCCCATATCACCTGGATCCACAGTGTTCCGACGAGGGTGCATGCCGCCGCCGCGACGATCACGGTCCGAAGGAACCCGCGACGGAACGTGCCCGCGTACAGCGCACCGAGCTTGAAGTCGACCATCGGCCCGAACACGAGGAACGCGAGCTGCGCGGACGGGGCGAACTGCACGAACGAGGCCGCGATGAACGCATCGGACTCGGAGCAGAGGGACAGCACGAAGGCGAGACCAATCATCACGATGATCGAGAGGATCGGAAGGCCGGCGACCTTCGCCGTGATCGTGGCCGGCAGGAACGTCTGCACGACGGCCGCAAGCGTCGCGCCGAGCACGAGGAACCTGCCCATGAACAGGAAGTCGTTGCCCATGTGCAGGAAGAACTGCCGCCACCGCGGCTCCGGGCGTCCGGGCTCGCGCGGATGTGCGCGCGCCTCCTCCGGATCCGGCTTCAGGAGTTCCTCCTGGGAGACGTGTCCCATGACCCAGCCGACGGCGATCGCGACGAGCAACCCCAGGGTGAATCGCCCGATCACCATCGTCCACAGCGAGGTTCGGCCCCGGTAAGCCACGAACGTAGAAGCGATCACGACCGGGTTCACGATCGGTGCCGCGAGCATGAACGTGACTGCGGCCGACGGCAGCAACCCCTTGCGGACGAGCCTCCTAGCCACTGGAACCGAGCCGCACTCGCAGATCGGGAACGCGATGCCTGCGAGGCCGGCCGCGGGGAGCTGGAGGGGACGCGGCAGCTCCGCGAGCCGCTCCAGTGCTCCAACAGGGACGAAGACCTCGATGACGGCCGCCGCGAACGCGCCGATCAGCACGAACGGTAGCGCTTGGATGACCAGCGACCCGAAGATGACGAAGAACGTCTGGATCCACGCCACGCGCTGCGGGTTCGACAAGCGGAGCCCGACGGCGGCGAGCGCGAGGAGCAAGACGATCGCGAGGGCGGTGCGCGGGGTGGCGATGCGCAGCGGCTCGCGCGGTGCGGTTTCCGGCACGAGGACGTCGGCCATCAGCAGTACCTCGCGAACGAGACCGCGAACCCCTGGAACGCGTCGACCATGATCGGCCGGCCGTCGGGCCCCACCACGTCGAGCAGCGCGTCGACCACCGCCTGGCCCGTGATGCCCTCCGCCGAGAGTGTGTCCTGATCCAGGAACAGACCACCGGGAACCGCGCCGACCACGACCGCTCCGCCGCCCGGCACGGCCGCTTCGACCCGAGACACGATCTCCGACGACGACATGCTCGCCGGCACCGGGTCGAGCTCGGCACCGGTCCCGGCAACGGCGACCACCACCGAGCCGCCCGATGCCCGTCGGGCGGCATCGACCAGCTGCCGCAGCCGTGTGTCCATCGACGCGACCGAGCCATCGAGGACGACCGCGAGTATGTCTTGAACCTCGTCTCGACCGAACCCCATCGCGAGCATCGCTCGCGCGGACGTCACCGCATCCTCTCCGGTCGCGAGCGCCATCGCGTCGCGGTCGTGGCGCGGGTACCAGGTTCCGCCGATCAGGCCCCTGTCGGCGGGATCGGTCGCGACGATCCCGATCAGCGATCGCTGTGTCCCCGCCTCGTCGAGGTCGTCGGGAAGGGTCGTGATGATCGACGGCGGTGCGCCGGGGCCCCACGCCCGCACGACCCTGCCCTCGTCATCTAGCACGAGGGTGCCGGTGATGCCGTGCTGCGACGGCAGCCCGCCGGTGCCGATCGTCGTCAGCGTAGCCGCTGGGTCGAGCGGCAGCGAGCCTGTGTTGCCGTCGAGGGTCCCGGCACCGGTCCTCACGAGCGAGCGCAGGTACGGCCATGCGCCTTCGGCGCCGCGGAGGTCGGCGCCGCCGATGCCTTTCAGCGCGACCTCGAGGATCATGCGCGGATGCTCGCCGTCTGCGACCCCGGACACGGCCACGCCGGCGCGCACGTTCGGGAACGGTCGCTTGAACCCGATGACGTCCGAGAGCGTCGGCGCGATCTGGTCGAGCTGCGTCCCGTCGGGGAGCGTCGTGCCCCTGGTCACGCCGGTGCCGGCGAACACGATCGGGACAGCGGTCGTCGACGCACCTGTCTGGGACGGCCACGGCGGTGACCCCGGGTCATCCGTACCGCCGTAGACGGAGTCGGTCCGCGTCACCGCGAGGACGTCGGGCGAACGGCCCTCGCGGTAGCCTGCGGCGATGTCCGCCTTCAGGTCCTGCGGTAGTGGGCAGAACGGCACCCGCGCCTCGCCGCCGGTGCTCAGGCACGAGTTCCCTGCGCACGCGGCGCGCAGGACCCCTGCCGGGATGCCGATCGCCGCTAGCACCAGGAGGAGGACGAGGAGACGCCGCCCGAACACGACCGCACCACGCTACCGCGAACGTCCCGGTTGCGCCGGGGGCGGCCTGTTATGTTGCCGTTTCGCCCGCCGTGTTGTTTCGTATGCCGTCCGTGACTTCGAGACCTCTGCCCGCCCTCGTGCTTGTCGTCTGCCTCGTGGCCGCAGCTTGCTCGAGCTCGAGCGGGGCGGAGATCGGCACGGGAAGTACGCCGCCGAGGTCTATGGCCAAGGCTTCGTCCACGGCCACCTCGGAGCTCACCGGCGGCCAGACCGCGAGCTCCTCGACGATGCCGCAGGTGCAGCCGGGAAGCCCGGAGGAACTCGCCTGTTCGATCCCGCACGAATGGCTTCTGCGGACCTGGCGCGGTTGGCGGCCCGATCGCAGTGCCGAGATTCAGATCCTGCCCAAGGAATACGACTCCGTCGGCTCGGGCTTGCCGCACGTCGGTCCTTGGCCGTACGCGCAGGACGTGCCCATGTTCTGGTTCGGCCCCGGACACATCCAGGCGCAGGGCGCCGCGGATCGGCCGGTCACGCTCGCGGGTATCGCGCCGACCCAAGCTGAGCTGCTGCACTTCGACGCGTTCCACGCGCCCGACGGCGTGCCGATGGACGAGGCGATCGCCTCCGGGCAGCAGCCGCCGAAGCTCATCGTCACGGTGGTCTGGGACGCCGGTGGCATGGACGTCCTGGACCGATGGAAAGGCGCCTGGCCGTACCTGCGGTCGCTGATCCCGCAGGGTACCTGGTACTCGCACGCGACGGTCGGGTCCTCGCCAACCAGCACCGCTCAGATGCATGCGACGATCGGGACCGGCGCGTTCCCCGACCACCACGGGATCGTCGCGCACCGCCTGCGCATCGCAGGCGAGATCACGACACCGTGGGCCGAGGGGCCACAGTGGCTGGTCGACCCAACGCTCGCCGATCTGTACGACCGGGCGATGGGCAACCGGCCGATCGTGGGGGAGCTCGCGACCGTGTCGATCCACCTCGGCCTGCTCGGCCACGGCTCGATGTGGGGCGGCGGCGACAAGGACCTCGCGGCGATCCGTGAGGTCGCGAACGCCGAGACCCTAGGCCAGGAGACCTTCCAGTGGAACCTGAGCCCGATCCTCGAGGAGTACTTCCGCCTCCCGGGCTACTTGAACGACGTCCCGGGCTTCGAACAGGATGTGCAGGCGCTGGACGCCGCCGACGGGAAGGTCGACGACAAGTGGCGGGGCAACCCGATCGACGAGTTGCTGCAGGGTTTCGAGACGCCGGCCCGGATCCCGTACCAGACCCGCGTCCTCGAGGAGATGATCCAACGGGAGGGGTTCGGGCAGGACGACGTGCCCGACCTCCTCTTCGTGAACTACAAGGAGATCGACTTCATCAGTCACGAGTGGAGCATGGACAGCCTGGAGATGCGCGACGCCGTGGCCGCCCAGGACGCCGCGTTGAAGGAGCTCGTCGACTTCCTGAACCAACAGGTCGGCGAGGGCAACTGGGTCCTGGCGCTCACCGCCGACCACGGCTCGATGATCCCGCCGAAGGTTTCCGGGGGGACGCAGATCTCGACGGCGCCGATCGTGAACGGCATCAACCAGACGTTCGACCACGACGGCGACAGCACGCGGATCGTTGAGCTGGTGCAGCCCACGCAGGTCTTCATCAACAGCGCCGAGCTTCGGCGGAACGGGTACACGCTGGCGCAAGTGGCGGAGTGGATCATGGGCTTGACCGAGAGCGACGTCGCCGCTCCCGGGGTTTCCGTGGATCCCGCCCACGCGAACGACAAGGTGTTCCAGGCCGCGTACCCGTCATCGATCATGTCGACGCTGCCGTGCCTCCCGGAAGCCAGACGGTGAGCGCGCGCCTGCGGTTCGCGGCCCTCGTCGCCTGCCTCGCTCTCGTGACGGCCGCTTGCACGTCGACCGTGAGGCCCTCCGGCACGCCGACGGCGAGCACGCCGGCCGCCACGCGTCCCGCGCGGCCGCCGCAGCCGGTTCCCGGCGCGCTCGCGAGGGCCGCCTGTGCGCTCCCGCACGATCAGCTCGTGCGCATCTGGCACGGCGTGTATCCGAGTCGCTCGGGGCAGATCGTCATCGTCGCGCAGGAGCCGAACTTCGTCGGCTCGAATTTCCCGCACTCGGGGCCATGGGACTACCTGCAAGACGTGCCGCTCCTCTGGTACGGCCCCGGCATCATCCCGGCCGTCGGACCCGTGGACCGGCCGGTCACCCTCGCCTCGATCGCTCCGACCGAGGCGAAGCTGCTCGATTTCCCCTTCCACGCGCTGGACGGCAAGCCGTCACCTGAGATCCCGAACCCGAGCGCCCAGGGTGAGCCCCTGCCCCGACTGATCGTGACGCTCGTGTGGGATGCCGGCGGCATGAGCGTGCTCAACGCGTACCCGAACGACTGGCCGATATTGAAGGCGCTGATCCCGAAGGGCGTGTGGTTCGCACACGCGAGTCTCGGTTCGTCGCCGTCGATCACGCCGGCAACGCACGCGACGATCGGAACCGGCGACTACCCGATGTACACCGGACAGGTCGACGCCGAGTTCCGTCTGGGTCCGGGCCTCGTGCGCGCGGGGGAGCTCGGGCCGGTGCTGATGATGGAGCCCACCCTCGCTGATCTCTACGACCGCGCGATGGGGAACCGTCCGCTCGTGGGCGACCTCGCGAGCGTGACCTGGCACCTCAACATGATGGGCCACGGTTCGATGTGGGGTGGCGGCGACAAGGACATCGCGGTCTTGCGCAGTGCGGCCGCCGGGGCGAACGAAGGTGCCGAGGGCACGAGCTGGAACCTCTCGGGCAAGAACACGCCCTTCTACACGCTTCCGAGCTACGTGAACGGCCTGCCTCCGCTCTCGTCCTACACGGAGGCGCTCGATCGCGAGGACGGCAAGCTCGACGGGAGATGGCGGAGCAACTCGATCGTGCAGTTCGAGAACGGTTGGGCGACGCCGGCGCGGGTTCCGTACCAGACCCGGATGATCGAGGAGGTCATCAAGCGCGAAGGCTTCGGTGCGGACGACACACCCGATCTCCTTTTCATCAACTACAAGATCATCGACCACATCAGCCACATCTTCAGCGTGAACAGCCCCGAGATGCAAGACACGCTGCATTGGCAAGATGCCGGCCTGAAGGAGCTGATCGGCTTCCTGAACAAGCAAGTGGGGAGAGGCAAGTGGGCGATGGTGGTCACGGCCGACCACGGAGCGCAGTTCGACCCGGAGGTCTCCGGCGCGTTCCAGGTAACTCCGGGCCACCTGCAGAGCGATCTGCTCGCCGCGTTCCCGTCGAAGACGGATACGCCGGTGATCCAGCTCACGCGGAACAGCTACGTCTATGTGAACGAGAGCCCGATGAAGGCGAGCGGCTACACGCTCGAGGAGATCTCGCAGTTCATCCTCGACTACACGAAGGAGCAGGGCGCCGCGAACCCTTCCACCGTTCCCGTGGCCGAGCGCGATGACCGGGTCTTCTCAGCCGCGTTCCCCTCGTCGATCCTGCCGAACCTGAGGTGTCTGCCCGAGGCCCACGGGTGAGCCGCTCCCGGGTGGCGGCGCTCGTCGCGGTCTTCGCCCTGGCCACCGCCGCCTGCGCCGGTGCCTCCGGTACGTCCGGTACGTCCGGTACCGGTCCGCCCTCGCCGGGACGGTCGGTGAGCCCGGCCGGCGAGCCGGTGGACGGGACCACACGCAGGCTCGAGCGCGAGGTCTGCGCGCAGAACTCGCACGAAGTGCTGCTGCGCACCTGGCGCGGCGTGATGCTCGGCCGCAGCGGCGACATCCAGATCATCGCGAAGTACCCGGGCTTCGTGCACGGCGGTCTCACGCACTCGACGCCGTACGACTACACGCAGGAAGTGCCGCTGTTCCTCTACGGACCCGAGTACGTGAAGCCCGGCGTCTACGACGCCCCGATGACGCTAGCCGACGTCGCGCCGACCGAGGGGCAGATCCTGAAGTCCGACTTCCCGGCGCCCGACGGGAGAGTGCACGCCGAGGGGCTGCTCCCCGCCGATCGGCGCCCGCTTCCACGTCTGCTGGTCACGCTGATATGGGATGCGGCCGGCACGTATGTGCTGAACCGCTGGAAGCAGGACTGGCCGTACCTGCGCTCTCTCCTCCCGCACGGCGCGTGGTTCACGAACGTCACCCTCGGGTCCTCGCCCTCGAACACGCCGACCGGTCATTCGGTCATCGGGACCGGTGCGTTCCCGATGCACAACGGCATGATCGACGAGTACATCCGCGTGAACGGCCGCATCGAGAAGCCGAACGAGAACGGCCCGGCGTTCATGGTTACCCCCACGCTCGCTGACCTCTACGACCGCGCGATGGGCAACCGGCCGATCGTCGGCGAGGTCGCGACGCTCGCGGCGCACATCATGATGATGGGCCACGGCTCGGAGTGGGGAGGCGGCGACAAGGACATCGCGATCACTCGGGAGAAGGAGTTCGCAGCGACCGCCGGCGCCGAGAGCACGACCTGGAACCTGACACCGGACATGGCGCCCTTCTACACGCTGCCGTCCTACGTGAACCGGCTCCCGCCGCTTTCGACCTACATCGATGCCCTCGACCGGGCCGATGGGGTGCTCGACGGCAAGTGGCGCGACCACTCGATCGCCGAGCTGTCGAACGGCTTCGACACGCCGGCGCGGACACCGTTCCAGACGACGCTGGTCGAGTCGCTGATCCAACACGAGGGGTTCGGGACCGACGACGTGCCCGACCTGCTGTACGTGAACTACAAGGCGATCGACTCGATCTCTCACCTGTTCAGCGCCGACAGCGTCGAGATGTCGGACGCCGTGAAGTACCAGGACGATGCGCTGCGAGAGCTGGTGGGCTTCCTGAACCGCACCGTCGGGAAGGGCAAGTGGGCGCTCGCGCTCATGGCTGATCATGGCTCGCAGCGCGACCCGGTCGTCTCCGGCGCGTTCCTGATAGACATCGACCGGCTGACACAGGACATCGCGCAGCGGTTCGACGACGACGGGGACGGCGTGCGGCTCATCGAGAAGGTCCGTCCGACCGAGATCTGGCTGAACCAGGCTGAGCTCAAGGACAACGGCTACACGCTGGCGCAGGTCTCTCAGTACATCATGGGCCTCACCCAGGCCGAGACGATCAAGGCCGGCGCGACGCCGGCCCCTGGACAGGCGAACGACACCGTGTTCTCGGCGGCGCTGCCGTCGTCTATCCTGTCCGGGCTCCCCTGCCTGCCGGAGGCCCGCGGGAGCTAGCTGCGAGCGAGGGGAGGAGCAGGAGGGGATGACGCTCACGAACGGCGCCCGGACCGATGAGACGGTCCGGGCGCCCGAGTCGAACTCACGCTGGCTCGATCACCCGCTGATCCTGGTCGCCGTGATCGTGGTGATGCTGTTCGCGTTCGGATGGACCTTCCTGCAGGACCCTTCGATCAGCGCGCCGACGCGCGACCCGGCCTGGTACACGTGGCGCGCGAACCTGCTGATGCACGACACCCCAGGCCTTATCGCCAAGGGGTGGGGGCCGTTCAGCATGTTCTCCGGCGGCTATCGGGTCTCGGTCCCGCTGTTCGGCGCGATGCTCGTGCGGGTCGCGGGGATCGACCTGTACACGTTCAGTGCCTTCATGATGATCGGGATCCCGATACTCGCCGGCCTAGCCCTCGGAGCGTTCGGGTACCGCGTCCACCGCGAGCGCCTGCTGTTCCTGCTCGTGCTGCTCACGACCGGGGCGCTGTTCATGACCACGCCGTACGTCGGCTACCTCGACAACATCACGGTCCTGTACATCCTGTCGGCAACCCTCGCCTTCATCCCATCGTCGAAGACCTCGTGGGGCGCACGGTCGGCGCTGTTCCTGCTGGGGATCGCGGCCGCCTACACGCACCCAACCACGTGTGTGATCTTCGGGGCCTCGCTGCTGGCGGTGTTCGGGCTGCACCTCGTCTCGAGCCGGTTCTCACTCGGCTCGGCTCTGAAGACCGACGGGCACTACCTGCTCTCGATCGGCACCGGGATGATCTTCGGCCTCGCGACCTGGCTCGTCGGGCCCTGGGGCGTGAAGGGCTCGCTCGCCGATGCCGCCCTCCCGCCGCCCTACACGCAGGCCGTCTTCGAGCAGCGACTCTCGCAGTGGGTGAGGTCGCTGCAGCCGATGATCACGGTGCCGCTGATCCTGCTCGCGATCGGGTGGGTCGTCTGGCGCGCCCGGAAGGACCGCCAGCCGGCGAGCCAGTTCGGCACGATCTCGGCGATGTGGCTCATCCCGCTGCTCGGCACGCTCGGCTGGATCGCCGGGAAGGCCTACCCGTACTACCGCTTCATGAATGCGACCGCGGCGCTGTTCCCGCTGGTGGGGCTCGGTGCGTTCGTCGCGGTCCGGTGGCTGCTGAGGCGCGGCGGCGCGAAGAAGCTCGTCGCCTGGGTGGGCGTCGTTGCGATCGTCGGGGCGCTCGCTTTCGTGTGGGTCAGCGGCCGCGACGCCTCGCAATGGGCCAGTCCCGACAACCAATGGATCGACCAGCCGACGAGGACGGCCTTGGCCGCGGCGAGCGCCGTTGTCGAGCACGAGCAGGGCCACCCGATCGTGTTCATCCTGAACTTCGGAGACACCTACCAGTCCTACGGCTGGGCGAAGACGTTCACGAACGTCTCGCGTACCGGACTGCCCGGCGACGCGATCGAGCGCGACTTCTCGTACTTCGGGACCGTCGACAACTTCCTCGCGAACGAACCGACGGTCCTCACCGACCCGACCTACAACAAGATGGCCCGCGGCTTCTACGACGAGCTGCAGAAGGGGCTGAAGGAGTACCCGGAACCGCCGGTGGTGTTCCTGGTGCGGCAGTTCAACGGGAGCACCGAGAACTCCGAGCTGCTCGACCGGAACCCGCCGCCTGACGACCTGATCAAGATCAGCAGCGACATCGCGGTCGTGACCGGCCCGAACCTCGCAACGCCCCCGTCGCAGGCGATCGACGCCGCGAAACAGGCCGAGGCGGAGACCGCCGACCTGTACGCGAACCACCCCGGCGCCCTCGGGAACTTCGGTCACACGCTCCGCGTGCTGTTCGGCCTTGCGCTGCTGATCGTGCTGCCCGGGATGGTCGCTTCGAGGTGGTTCGACCTCGAGAAGGACCCGTGGATCAAGATCGCGCTGATCCCGGCGCTCTCGTTCGCGCTCGTCGTGATCGCAGGGATCCTCGTCATCTCGGTGACGCGTTCACCGTTCGGCGCGGTCGATGCCTGGATCACGCTCGGCCTCGCCGTCGCGATCGCCGGTGCGCTGACCCTGCTGCGGACGAAGCTCCTCGGCGCGCTGAACGCGTTCGGCGCCTTCTTCGACAAGATGTTCTCGGTGTTCTCGAACCGCAGCTTCTCGGCGTTGATGGGAACGCAGTTCCTCGCACAGGCGGCCGACGGCATGGTGCAGGCATCCCTCGCGAAGTCGATCGCGTTCAGCGGTGAGAAGGGGTTCGACGTCACCAGCGCGCCATCGACACGGTACCTGCTCGTCGTGGTGCTCGCGCTGTATGTCCCGTACACGCTGGTGTCGCCGTTCGCCGGCGCGTTCATCGATCGCTACGATCGCAAGCTGCTGCTGATCCGCTCGAACCTGTTCCGGGGGGCCGTGGTCGGGGTGGCCGCGCTCGGGCTCGCGGCCGTCGGCGATCGTCTGCCCGACTTCGTCCTGATCCTCGCGATCCTCGTCGCGCTGGCGTGCACGAGGATGCTGCTCGCGATCAAGTCGGCTGGCCTGCCGGCGGTCGTGCAGGGTAAGGACCTTCTCCAGGCGAACGGTCTCTCGCAGGCAGGCGGCGCGATCTTCCAGGTGATGGGCGGCGGCGTGGCGCTCGTGGGAACCGCGCTCGCGCCCTCGTGGATCGTCGCGCTCTTGGGCGGCGCCGTGTACATCGCCGCCGCGCTCGTGGCCAGGCGCGTCGGACGGCTGGAGTACGAGCGGCGCACGTCGAGGTTCATGGACGAGGTGAAACGGGTGTTCGGCGACATCGGCACCGGCCTCCGCGAGGTCTTCAGCCGTCCGGCCGCGGCGCTCGGGCTCTCGTCGTTCCAGGCGCTGCGGATGGAGTTCTTCGGATTCGTCGCCCTGGTCTTCGCGCTTCAGGCGCGGAACCTGCTGTCGGGCGAGGGTTCCGACAAGGTCGTCGTCGCTATCGCCGGCGCGGCCGGCGCGGCCGGCGCGGCGATCGGCATGGTGCTCGCGCAGAAGCTGAAGGACCGCGTGCCGCCCTACAAGCTGCTCGTTGCCGCGATGACCGCGCTGGGCATAGGCGTGGTCCTGTTCGGCGGTGTGCCGACGATCACCGGCTACTCGGCGATCACGTTCACCGGCGCGCTCGGGTTCTTCCTCGGGAAGATCTCGGCGGACACGATCATGCAGCAGGCCCTGTCCGACAGCTTCCGCGGGCGCGGCTTCAGCCTGTTCGACATCGCCTACAACCTGGGCTGGATCGTACCGGCGCTCGTGCTCGCACTGGTCTGGAACGAGGACCGGGTGCGACTGATCCTGATCACCTCCGGCGTCGTGTTCCTGGTCGTGGCGGCGCTGATCTACGTCTGGGCGACCCGGATCAAGGACCAGCTCGCGCGGCAGGACGACCTCGCGGACGTGCCGCAGCCCGCGGCGATCGCCGCCGACCCTGAGCCCTGAGCCACCGGGTCCCCGCCGACCGCTAGAAGCGCTGGATCCGCGTCTCGAAATCGGGGAAATAGGTCGATATCACGCTCACGTCGAACGAGGGGAGGATCGACTCCTTCGGCTCGCGCTCCAGCAGGAACTCGAAGCAGGTCCGGACGAACTCCTCGGGCGAGTGGTAGTTGCCGCCTAGGCGGTCGAAGTCTGCGGCCGAGAGCGTGACCTCGTGGTGCGTGGATCGCTCGCCCTCGGTGACCTTGACGTGGAACCGTGACATGAACCGCTCGATGTCCGAGCGCTGCACGTCGATCTCCGCCATCTGCTACGTCCTCCCGACGTGTATGGTACGAAACCTTCGAAGGAGGTGTCGGCTGCCCGAGGTCACGACTGAAGAGACGGTCCTCTACGTCGAGGTCGACGGGGAGGGCGACCCGGTCACCGTGATCGCCCACGGCCTGACGAACAACCGCAACGAGCTCGCGGCGCTCACGCCACTCGTCCCCGGGACGAAGGTGCGGTTCGACTTCCGCGGCCACGGGCGTTCGAGCGCGCCGGAGGTCGGCTACCGGTTCGCCGACTTCGCGCGCGACCTCGACGCCGTGGCCCGCGCCTACGGGGCGACCCGGGCCGTCGGAACCTCACTGGGGGCCGGGGCCATCGCGCACCTGCTCTCGAACGACCCTCACCGGTTCGAGCGCACGGTCTGGCTCATGCCCGCTGGACTCGACCTGCCGTTCTCGTTCAAGGACCGCTACCGGAAGATGGCCGCGCAGCTCGACGGCAAGACGCGCGACGAGGCGATCGAAGCGATCCTGAACGACCCCGAGCGCGTGGCCGAGTACCTCGCGGCCCCGTGGAAGCTCGAGCTCGACAGGGTCATGTGGGACCACGACCACCCCGAGGGCGTCGCGAGAGCGATCCGCGGCGTGATCGAGGACTGGCCGGTGGACGACCGTGAGCTGCTGCGCAGGGTCACGAACCGAGTGTTGCTGATCTGCGTCGGGGGCGACGACATACACCCGATCGAGCTCGGCCACCTCCTCGCCGAGCTGCTTCCGAACTCGGAGCTGGTCGTGTACGAGAGCCAGCTGGTGCTCTTCGAGCATCTCCCGGCGCTCGTGCGGAAGGTTGCCGCGTTCCTCACCGGGGATGAGTGAGGCGTCCCCGGTCGGGCGCACAGCCGGCCGCACGCGCGACGAGGCGATCGGTGGGCTGCTGGTCGGCGCATCCTCCCTCCTGTTCGGCACCGTCGTCATCTTCGGGAAGTTCGCGCTGCGCCGCGACCTACCGGTCACCTCGATACTCTCCATCCGCTACGCGATCGGGGCGATGGTGCTCGCCCTCGCGCTCGTTGCGCTCCGGCGGCCGCTGCTGCCGGTGGCAGGTGAGCGGGTCGGGCTGGGCGTCCTCGGGATGTGTCTGTACGCGGTCGAGTCCGCCTTCTTCTTCTCCGCGCTGGGGCATGGAACCGCCGCCGCCGTGACGCTGCTGTTCTTCACCTACCCGGTGTTCGTGACGGTCGCTTCGTGGGCGCTGGGGCACGGCAGGCCGGTGCGACTCACGGTCCTCTCCCTCGCATCCGCGGTGAGCGGCGCCGGTCTCGTGGCGGGATCGGGTGGCGGACTCGCGGTCCGTACGGCAGGGGTGCTGTTCGCGCTCGCATCGGCCGGCACGTACGCCGCATACTTGATCGGCGCCGACTTCGTGCTCAAGAAGACGAATCCCATGACGAGCGCGATGTGGGTGAGCGCCGGTGCGGCGCTCGGCCTGGCCGTCTACACCGCCGTCTCAGGCGGTGGCAGGCCACCGTCGGGATGGACCGAGTGGTGGCCGGTCCTCGGGATGGGCGTGGCCACGGTGGGGGCGTTCGTCTGCCTGATGGCCGGACTCCAGCGCCTGGGTGCGGTGCGTACGTCGATCGTCGCTGCCACGGAGCCGCTGGCCATCTCGTTCCTGGCGTTCGTGTTCCTCGATGAAAGTGTGAGCCTCGGCACCGCCCTCGGTGGCGTGCTGATCCTTGCCGGCGCGGTGACCGCGAGCTTCGCCCGGACAGCCACGGTGCAGGAGCAGCAGATCCCCTAGGTGCCGCAGGCGAGGGCCCAGGAACCCCGCGGACTACGGCGCCCATCCCCATGTGAGGCGCGGAGCCGTACCCTGGAACCGGATGCCTCCCGAGAGACTGACGCCGCTCGATGCGTCGTTCCTGTTCCTGGAGCGGTCGCCGATGCACATGCACGTCGCGGCCCTGTCGATCTTCGACCCGTCCACGCGGCCGGACGGGCAGCTGCGCTTCGAGGACGTGTTCGCGACGACCGCCGCGCGGATCCACCTCGCGCCGCGGTTCCGGCAGAAGGTGCTCATGGTGCCGGGGAACGTCGGGCTGCCCGTGTGGGTCGACGACGCGAGCTTCGACCTCGACCCGCACATCCGCCGCGCGGCCCTACCGGAGCCCGGCGGACGGCGCGAGCTCACCGGCTACGTCCAGCGTGTGCTCTCGCGGCCGCTCGACCGGAGCCGGCCCCTCTGGGAGCTCTACGTCATCGAGGGCCTCGAGGGCGATCGCGTCGCGACCCTCCTCAAGGTTCACCACGCGATGATCGACGGCATCGCCGGCATGCGGCTCGCGCAGGCGATGTGGGACCTGCAGCCGGAGCCGCCGGAGGTGCCGCCGGCGGCGCCATGGGAGCCCGAGCCGGAGCCCTCGCCGAACGAGCTGATGCGCGCGGCGCTCGAGGATCAGCTCACGCACCCGATGCAGGCGCTCACGCGCGCGATCGAACAGGTGCGGCGGTCGCCGACGCTCGCGGCGCTCGGGCTCGGGGCGATCGCTCAGGGCGTGCGCAGCGTCCTCGACATGGGCGCGCGCCCGGAGAGTCCGCTCGACGTGCAGATCGGGCCGAACCGGCGGTTCGCGATCACGGACGCTCCGCTCCGGTGCTTCAAGGACGTGAAGAACGCCCTCGGTGGCACGGTCAACGACGTGGTGCTCACGGTCGTGGCCGGTGCGCTCCACCGGTGGATGAAGGTCCGGAAGGAGCCTACGAAGGGCCGTGTGCTCCGCGTGATGGTTCCGGTGTCCGTGCGTACGGACGGCGACGGCGCCGTGGGCAACCGCGTCGCGCCGGCCTTCGTCGACATCCCCGTGGGCGCGATGTCGCCGAAGACGCGGCTCGGTCGTGTCCGCGAGAGCACCAAGAACCTGAAGGAATCGATGGTGGCGATGAGCGCCGACGCCGTCATCGGCCTCGGCGCCTACGCGCCCGCCGGGTTCCTGGCGGCCGCCGCGCGGGCGGCTTCGCGCGGCCCGTGGTTCAACCTGGTCGTCTCGAATATCCCAGGGCCCCAACAGCCGATGTACCTCGCGGGGGCGCGCCTGGTCGCCAGCTACCCGTCGATGCCGCTCGGCGAGAACTCCGCGCTGTCGATCGCGTGCACGTCGTTCGGCGGGGTGATGGCGTTCGGCCTGACCGCCGACTGGGACACGACGCCCGACATCGACGTGCTCGCGCTCGCGATCGAGGAGTCCCTCCTGGAGCTGTGCAAGGCAGCGGGCGTCTAGCGCCTCGGCATCGGCAGGGCGGGGATCGACCCAGCGACGGTTGCCCACCCTCTATGGCTCAGGGGCTGCCCGGACGCTCGAGCCAGGTCTCGACGGCGGCGAGCCACCGATCGGGGGCCTCGATCATCGGCAGGTGGCCGACCCCGGGCAGGATGCGCAGCATCCAGTCCGGGTGCTCCTCGGTCGCTGCGAGCGCGAACGCGACCGGCACGAGGCGGTCGGAGCGGCCGTGGACCACGAGCGTCGGACACTTCACCGCCGCCACCACGCTCCGCGCGAACGCGTGGTGCTCGCCGAGGCGGAGCAAGGACCGCGCGGCTTCGAGGAACGCCGGGCCCACATCGCCGTCGTGCTCGCGCTCCAGGAACAGGTCGACGTGCGCCCGTACGAGCGCTTCCGGCACGCGCGTGTGGTCGACCATCGCGATCCGGAACCCCATCCGCACTACCCCCTCGGCCGGGAGTCGGTGGAAGCGCTGCCGCACGACGAACTCGCCGACCAGCGGCACTCGGTACGTCGCGAACCCTGCCATCACGACGGGAGAGGGGATGCCGCCGCGCGCCTGCGGGAACACCGAGCTGGTGAGCACGAGCCCGTCGACCGACGCCGGCTCGTAGGCCGCCTGCAGCATCGCGATACCCCCGCCCATCGAGTTGCCGACGAGTGTGATCGGTCGCTCGGCGACCTCGTCGATGAACCGCGACAGCAGCGCGCGGCTCGCCGACAGCCGGCTGCTGCGGCCCGCCCGCGGCGTCCGCCCGAAGCCGGCGAGGTCGAGCGCCAGTACCCGCCCGAGCCGTGAGAGCCCCGGGCCTACGAGTGCCCAGTTCAGGTACGCACCGCCGAGGCCGTGTACGAGGACGAAGGTGCGCTCGCGAGATCCCTCCCACTCGACGTAGTGGACCGGGCCGTCGAGGTCGGCGTACCGGCTCTCGGGGAGGTCCAGGCTCGTCGCCACGGCTCCAGCCTACCGGCGCCCGCCGCCGGGCCGGCGCGGGCACTGGGCCGGCGGACGCTGGACCCTCCTCCTCCTTGGCCGAGGGTTGGGCGAACCCTCCGGACCCTCCCGGCGAAGGTGAGGAGAAGGACGCTCGCACGTCGGGCCGAGGGCGGTTCGGGAGCGAAAAAGGGCCGGATACCAGGGATCTTCACAGCATCTTGACGGTTGTGCGCCTTTACAAACCGCCAGGGAGGCCCTTACCATAGGTGCTCGGTGGCCCCGTGTGGCCGGCTATTTGCCCGCGTGCCGCCCACGCCGAAGGATGGTCCCGAAGACCTCAGATGGGGTTCGCACGCCCTGGAGGAGGCTTCGGGGGGAGAGTGAAGGGAAGGTATGCCAGAACCCGCGCGCCCGCTCGGAACCGATGACGCCGACGACCTCCGGCTGTACCTGGAGGCCGCCGCCCGCGAGCCCCTCCTCACCAAGGAGGAGGAGGTCGAGCTCGCCATCATCATCGAGCACGGCAAGGAGTCGG
>Ga0315284_10000771_pt1 | contig 44106 bp, 63 predicted proteins | sample YL17G09_16_MG_FD_203696 | JGI IMG/M metagenome (GOLD analysis project Ga0315284, IMG submission 203696) | Sediment microbial communities from Yellowstone Lake, YNP, Wyoming, USA - YL17G09_16 | ecosystem: Environmental > Aquatic > Freshwater > Lake > Sediment | place: USA: Wyoming | collected...
ATAAACTTAAATTTACTGCTCTTTTTAAGGCAATAGTTTAAGTAGTTCTACATCATAGTAATCATAGGAATTGAAATGATAAACGATCCAGTTGAACGTTGGAAGAGTCGTCTCGGCGACAGCACTTGGGGAACCTACGAGAACTGGTGGAGCCTCTTTTTGAAGCATTTTGAAATCGTGGATGCTGCCGAATTGTTAAAATTCGACATCCAAAAGGCTTCGGATTTGGCCGCCGACTTTTATAACTGGTTGAAACGGGAAGGCTACAGCAGCAAATCGTGTAACGGCGGCTACGTAACTGTGCGCTCGTTTTATAGTCACAATGGAATCAAGCTTGAAAAGATGGATTCGAAGTTTCAAGGATTAGTGGAACTCGAAAGTCGAGTTACACTAACGCAGAAACAGGTGTTCGACCTCGTGTATGAGGTTTCAAATGTGAGGGATCGTGGCGCCGTCGCCCTCTGTTTTCAGGGTGGCCAGCGGGACGGCGTAGTGTCATGTCTTAAAGTCGGAAACATCATTACGAAGAATTGGGAAACTGCGGGCGTCGTGTTGTTCGACGTTCCCGCGTTTCTCCCCGACGCTTCGGGACGCAACGTGAACAAGAGAAGCATTGATTATCGCTTCGGTGTGCTGAATGATGCCGCCGCGTTCATCGCCGCACATCTTCAAGAGCGCCGCGCCGCCGGAGAGAAAATCACGTCCGAATCGTGGCTCTTTCGTTCGCATCGCGTCCACCGTGTTCCCATTAATTACAGTAGCCCTATTGTGGCGCCGATTCAGGGAAGCCACATTAATCGGGCGGTGACGGAAGCCGCCGAACGTTTAGGAGTTCAAACGACGAAGAAGGGTCGCCGCGGATGTAGTCGAGCGGGCATTCATGCTCAAATGGGGCGCCGCTACTTTAACACGCAGCTTCGGGTGGCGGGCGTTGACAGCGATTTGCGAAACTTTCTGATGGGACACAAAGTTGGTTACGGCGGCGCCTACGACCAGTTCGATGAGGCGGAAATCGTGAGCGCCCTAGAAAGCGCTCGTTCGAGACTCACGTTTTCGCCGCATCCGTTGGATGAGGTGGAGCGGAAGAAACAGATGATTCTTGATTCGCTGCGTCAGGTGATGAATCCTGAACGGTTCGTGGAGATGCAGCGCCTCGTGTTGGAGCAGAAAAGTTTAGAAGGATTAAATGTTGTGTTAGCGGAGATAAGACGTTAAGATAAAGAATTTTGAACTTTCTTGATGCACTCTTCTACTATTTTTGGGTCGTCGAGCGCGCGCCGCAACAACTCTGTTGCTATCTCTTTCAACGTTACCTCTTTGTCGAACGACAGCTTCATAAGTTGGCGCTTCACCTTTTCTTCTATCTCGACTTTATCGTAAATCTTGCGTCGTTTAGGTTCCATCGTAGACACGTCCTGTCTGGAAGAAACATTTAGATTTGTAGAGTGGTGGACAATGTAGACACTTCCACGATTTGGGTGGAATCTGTTTCTCTGGATGCGACCATGACCATAAGATGTGTTCGAACTGCTCCATGAGGTCGGCTTCAACTTCTTCATTCCACCACACTTTTTCCGTTTGCCCGATTTCTTCGAAGTCGCCGCGGCTGCCGACGCGCTTCACATAAATAATTTGGCCGCCCGCCAATTTAAATGGGATTAAACTAAAAATGGGGGAGTAGAGCCAACAGTACATTTTGTTTTGGAACCTTGCGGGGCTGATGTCCACGGGGGTAACGTAGTTGCATCCTTTGGTTTTGTACTCTAAAATCCAGCATTCGCGGTTCTCCGTCACCTTCCATTCGTCGGCTCCGTGAGTCGTGAAGGTGCCGTCCGCGTTGATCTTCGTGTTCTTATAGTTGCGTGAGATGATGCCTTCTTTGAAGAACGGTTGCAACGCGAATTGTAGTTCCGCTTCCAACGTTGAAGGATTACGGGCTTTAGTGATGTTTTCATGGATGAGGGTTCCGATGGCGGCTGTTGGCGAACTTTGTTCCTCGTTGACGCCCATAGCTTGAAGCCGCGCTTTTTCAGCGCAATACCAGTACGATGAGAAACATGAAGCCCTAATGGTGTTCACTGGCGGCTTCGTGTGAAGTAGTTGTTTCTTATAGAGTTCTATGGGCGTGAGGTTCAAAGTTTACTTCTCCTTCATTTTGGCTTTCAGTTCTGAGAGCAGCATAACCCTATAATCGTAACCTGTCGCTTTTCCGCTTGGGGCTTTGTCAGTTTTGAACGTCCGCTTTCCCAAGTTGGCTATGACCAACTCTTTTCCGTCGGCGGTGCCGTTCACGAGATGTTTCTCGAATTGTCGCCACAGTCCCGAATGCCGTTTCATGTTCATAGCTACTTCGGTTCCGGCGTCGGCTTTCTCGTCAACGTATTCGTCGCCCTTTTTGATGGACGTCATTGCAGGTTCGATGAGTACGAAGTCTTGCCAAGCGTATTCTCGTTGATCCTTCGACTTCAACCTGACGGCTCCAACGGCTTTCATGGCGACGCACTGTTTCGGTTGAACGCTTATGTTGGGAAGGTTTTTTCTGGTCGTAGTTGTCACTGGTTCGTTCTTGATTACGGCGAACATTTTGTCCGCGTAGGTTTCTGCTCTTATGTACCTGATTTTTTCTATTTCTTTCATTTTCTTTTTCTCCGTAATTTTCGTAAGAAAATTACCATACGTTTCCAGTGATAAGTTGCTCCAACTGTCCCCTGTACCATTCACGCGAGGTTACGGGACTGTAACGTGGCGTCAGCGAAAGCTTCGTGCGAAGCAACTTTGTTAACGTACTCCATTTATGTTCGATTTCGACGATCCGCCACTGTTCACTACTTATTCCGTATCGTGCTTGCGTAACCGTAAGATATTGATTCGGGTTCACCCAAGTTTTCGCGCCGCACGTCAACGATAACTTTCGGACGGGGTTCTTTGTCGAGAGAAGTATTTTTTGTCCCAACAGCCCAATTACGTCGTATTTGGAGACGGATGGCTCATCGTAGGGCATCACTCGGCGGCCGTAAGCGTTAATGGAATCTGTGTCGTATGCCACAAGAGAGGAATCCTCAAGTGGGGTCGTCGTGGTTCCTAACACCCAATGAAGTCCGTCGAGATACCACGTTACCGCCGTTGCTGCTGGAACGTAGGGCGCTTTGATTGTTGCTGTGACGATGTGATCCCAATCGAAGGTTCCTTGAGCGCTCGGCATCGTCCATTCGTCGCCCGCGTGTGGGTAATCGCCGACTTCTCGAATGTGCCAGTTCGTGAATGCGTTGACGCGGTACATTTTTCCGATGGGAATCTCGAAGATCATCCATCCGTCCGCGTATTGACGAGCGGAAGCTTTCACCGTGGTTCCAAAGAATACCGTCCTGTTGTTGCTGTCCTTGAGTTCGATTCCAATACACTCGTTACCGTAACTCGTTTTCAGCGCGAAGGAAATGTGTGTCGCCATTCTCGTAGTGGCGTTGATTACGACTGGAAACGTTAATACGGCGCCCATCGTTGTGAGCGATCCGGCGCTCTTTATGATTTTGATGCTTTTGTCGTTCACCTTCGAATAGTCGGTGCTGTCGCTTACGACGCACTCTCCATTTAATGCCGCCCAATAGGATGATGCGTAGCCGCCTTCACAGTAGTAGTCGCGACTCGGATATGCGGCGTTGGGTTTCGCCCATACCATGATGTGATTGAAGATTTCTTCGGTGCCGTCTTCGTATTCTCGTTCGATGATTTTGTATTCGTTGCCGTCCGCGTTGTCTCCAAAAGTGATGTATGGATTCGTGGGGCTGTAGCCGTATGGATGCAACCGTATCTGGATGTTGTCGTCGTCCGTGTCTTCGTATCCCGTGTATCCGATGTACTCGCAGCATTTGGCGATGGCGTCCAACAACCATTCACGATCGAAATTATGTTTCGCCGTAACCGTTGAAATGTCTCCCGTGTCCGTGAGCAGTATGACGCCCGTATCGAAACCGCTGTCAGGATGAAGCAGCATATATTCGATTGCCGTCTTCATTGAAAAAGTAGCAACTTTTTCTTCATTGTCTGTAAGAAACTGTTTTGAAATTATGTCTTGTAAAAGTTTCTGTGAGAACCCGCGTCCCGTAAGCGTTAACACTTCTTGTTTTTTCTGATTCTTTGAATTACGATTAGTGACGCGGCCGAAGAAAACGCGATCGACGACGCCGCGAACATCGGCGGTAATCTTTAAGATGTTGTGTTTTTCAATTGGGGTTCCGCCGCTTGTGAACAAGCCGTCTTTGTTGTTTAGAACCACCGTCACTTCTGGCGTCTTTAGAAGACCCGCATTTTTGATCGTGAATTCTTTCGCATAGGCGGTTACGTTCGTGTAGTTCGTTGGCGGATACGCTTCGGCCGAATGAAGTATCTGAATCGTGGCGTTGTTTTCGTCCGTCATGTTTTTAAGCGACTCCTATATGATTTAATACTATGAATATTTCGTATTGGATTGAAGAAATGAAAGAAGTGGTGTGGTGGGCGTTCTTTCTTAATCCTAAGTTCCAATGGAGTGAATTCATTCCATTGTTGACATTATGGGTTCCTTTGTTTATTTGGTTCATCATTTGGATCGTTCCTTCTTTTTTTCCGCAGCAACCGACACCGTGTTCTGTGGGATACATTCTTCAAAATCTGGAAAACTTGTTTTAACAGCTTTTCTTGCATTTTCTGGATCGAAAGATTCTATTACGAGTTCTGTTGAAGACAAATGTTTTATGATGTGTCCGTCAATTTTTAATGGGGCTTTTTTGAAAACCAATATTTCGGGAAGAACAATGTTGTTTATGTTGTGATCTGTTAACGGTAATTCTGACTCATCATAAAAAATAATCAATGTTTTTGTTTCATTGTCATAGTTTGAACCTTTGACTTGCGGATATTCTGCATGAAGTTGAGTGTAAAATCTTTCGAACTGTTGAATATCTATTTTGTGAGTAGAAGTAATCAAGTTGTTCCACCTTGATAAAATCCTTTAATGACTGTGATTCTTCGATCATAAGCGTAGACTGTTGTATCTGCCGAAAGCGCTTTGAACACTATGTCAATCGTGTGGCTTCCTTTTGCAAGTATTTCGATTTTGTGAACGTGATATGTATCGTGGATTTCGATGCTGCTGCTTGTTCCGAATTTTCCGTATGTTTTGGTGGCGTCTCCTTCATCTATTCTCAGCCAAATTTGGCCTCTATCATCGCCCGCTGCTGCTCGCATTGCAACCAGTCGTGTGAATGCTAAAATGATGCATAACATTTTGGATTCGCATTCAAAGGTGAGTGTTAGAATTTCTGTTGGGTCTGTTGAACTCCAAGCGTAGGAACTTGTTTCTTCGGTGTCTATTTGAGAGGGCATCCAATTCCACGAGTAATTTGTGAAATCTTGAAACGCTGGCGTTTGATCTCCGATGTTGAGTTGCCATCCGTCGCAATATCCTGTTCCTGTCGGCGTATCCCGCCAAACGTTTCGTACTCGTGCGAAACACGCGCCCGATGGAAGATCGGAATCCGTCAATGTTTTCTGAGTCCAATCCGTAACCGCGTTAAGTTCTCCTATTTTTATCATTGAATCGGTAATGTAAACTTTGGTGCTGTTGTAATATTCGATCCACGATTGAAACAATCCCGCTGTGCGACTCGTAACCTTCATCCATACGTTGATTGTTAGTTCTGTTAATCCTCTAACGTCGATGTAGTTGCTCCATCCACCGTCTATGTCGCTTCCGACCGCTACGAGTTTTCCGCTGTATTTTCCGAACTTAGAATAATCTTCGCTTTGTGTGTCGCTTCCGCCCCAAGCGCCATATTCGTAGGAAGGATTCAAAATGTAGTTGTAAGCGGAAGTTGGAAGTTTGTATGGGATAGCGCTGAGTTTGTTGAAATCAACTTGCGGATTACTTCCACCGTATCCAGTGAAGAAATCGGAGAGCCATTGATACACGCCTGTTCCAATTTTAACGATTTCAGCCCATAAGGGGCCAAGTCCCGCAGCGTCAATGAGTTTATTCCAAGTTTCGATTACATCATTAATTATTCCTGCTGTCCACGGCCCCAAACCTTCGACAATGGTTTCCCAAGTGTTAAAAATGTTAGTAACAATTTCTGACGTCCATTCTCCCAACGCAGTAATCATGTTACCCCACGATCCAATGACGGAGGCGAGGATGTCTGTTGTCCATCCGCCTAATGCAGTAACGAGGTTATTCCATGATTCAAGAACGTCAGTAATAATTTCTGTTGTCCATTCTCCCAATGCACTAATTACATTACTCCATGATTCTATGACGGCACTAATATTTTCTACCGTCCACGCTCCCAACTGTGTGATAAATCCGTTCCAAGCGTCGGCGGCCATCCGTTGCCAGTCGATTTGTGGGATAACTTGAATCGGCAACGTTTCGCCGTAGCCGCCCAAGTCTTCGGGGTTGTGGCCGTGGTGTGGAAGTTTCTTCATGGCCTCATCCGTCCATATTCTGATTTGACGCGACGGTTTTGTTCACGCAACGCGTCGTCGATGTTGCCGTCGATCGTGATGGGAGCATTGATATTGATGTCGTTGTTGCCTCGGCTTCCTAACGAGTAGCCGACGATTCCGGCGCCCGCCACGATTGCGGTTCCCGCTGCGGCTGCGGCGACCATCGAAGGCGTCAAAGTGCCGCCCGACAGGATGTTCATAAGAACCGCTGAAACTGATTTGGCTGCATTGTTAGCCCACGTCGCAATCGTGTTGACGACGGTGGCTCCCGTGTCGATAACCGTTTTCCAAGTTTTCGCTTCGAGGACGCCAGATTGAACGACCATTGTGGCCGTCAGGAGTCCCATTGAAACGTTGGCTCGGAGATTGGCGTTATCCAAATATCTCATTTCCACTTGAAGTTGTTTCGCCGCACGTATCGCTTGTTCGCTGTTGCGGCCATACTTCGAGATCGCGTCGTTGTAGCGATCTTGAGAAGCCGTTAACATCATTTGAGCCATTTCCGCCCGCATCATTGCGCTCTCATACATGTTGAACATGAACCCAACGCGCATCAAAGATGAAACCATACTGTTGAGGCCGACGCCGCCCGTTGTCCCAACTTTTCCCATAGTTACGCTTACATCGGCGCCCTTCATTTTTATTTGGTCGAGCGCATTCAGGACGCTATCTACTTGTTCCTTGTTTTCGGTACTCCACCGTAACGTGAGTTTATAGCTCATGTCCATTTTAGTTTCAACTTCCTGTTTATGAGTTGCAACGTTTCATACGACTTATACGAAATGTGGTTTAAGTCCAAACGGACTCCGAATTCGTGAACTGCGGTGTAGACGCCGATTGCCGGATGAATGGTGGGTTGTTTTAGGATGATGGCTTCAGTAAAAAAGCCGCTTCTTCGTCGGAAACCGCGTTGAGTCGCTCGTTCGCTTGAAGTAGCAGTGTCCATAGTCGATGTGGAATAGTTTCGAAATCGATGAGAAACGGTTTATCGTTTCTCGTTGCTGCTGCGTGAATGAGTGCCAACTTTACTTCTTGAACCGTGATCGTTTTCGGATCATCTTTAGTTTCCACGAGTCCGTTGATGGCGTCGATGCCTTGTTGAGCCGTGAGTTCTGCAACTACGTAGGTGCCGCAGAACTCTTTTGATTCTTCTTCCGTTATCGAAAACGTTATGTGTCTCATGGCGGGGCATCCGTCAGTGTGTATGTTTTGGCTTTCACGGTGATTTTTTCGTAGACGATTCCGAGTTCGTGATCTTCCAGTTGCGATGTTGAAATGAAGCAATCGGTGAACGTCAATATTTTTTCGACTGGCGATGTTTGATGGTCGTCAAGTTCGATTACAAGAGTTTGTTTGGTTCCAGCGTATGCGGCGGCGATGAGAGATGTTGCGGGTTTTGCGCGGGTAATCGTGATTTCAAAGAGCGCATGTTGCTCTTCCACGGCCGCGGGCGTAATCGTTGAGCCCAAGATTTCCTGTAGAACGTTGTTGTCACACGATATTTCGATTTCTTTCCAGTTGACGACGGCTCCGTCGAGCGTCAGTGTTCCAACTGCGTCTTTATACATTGGTGCTTCCGTTCGAAAGAGGAATGTTCCTGTTGCAGCGGTTCCGTAACTCAATGCCAACACGGTGACGACGGCTTTGATGGGATCGGTTTGGTTGATAGTAATTCGTATTTTATCGGCTTTACACGAAAACAGCTTAAAAGTTTCGCTTCCGTCGGTTACGATCATGTCGTGTGCGGGGACGGCGCCGTTCGCCGTAATCATACAGTATGTCGTAAGATAGTCTACGAGGCGTCGAACGTTCATCGTGAATTCAAGTTGTGGTTTAACAGAAACCACTTTGTCGGCTGCCAGTGTTCTTCCGGTGTCGCTTCCTACTTCTTGGTTTACGGTGGGTCGAGGATCATATTTCGCGTCGAGGATTGTTCCACCTAACTGATAGAATGTGGTTCCGCTTTGTCTGTTTATTTTTACGTTTTTTCCGTATATCATGTTTTAAACACTTCCATACTTGTGACGCTTCTATCTATTTCTGGTGCTACCTGTTGCCATGCGCGTTCCAGAAAGTAGAAGGGTAGGAGACCCATTGCGACGCACATCGCCGCGTAAACTTCGTCTCCTGATTCTTTAGCGAAAAAGTGTAATGCCAACGCCGTTTTAGGCTGAATCACGTAAGCGCTTCCACTTCGATAGATTCCGGTGCCTCTGTCGAGGAATCGTAGTACGAGTCCCCGCGTGTAACTTCCGACGCCCAACTGTCGATCTCCCTCATGGCGGGTTTCGATTGAGGCGGCCGTTAATCCACTTCCCCGCGTCTCCGATGAGATTAAAGTTTTGATGGCTGCTTCCAACAGCGCCGCCGAACGCTCCATGATCTTCTGGATTTCGGAGTCCGTCAACGTTTTGGCGGCTTCGATTCGTCGGTAAACGTTTATGTGGTCGGGAAGGGTTATGATTAAAGACATTTTGGTGTCTCCAAAAGCTTTTTGCGGTTAGCCCATTGTAGAGGCGTCATTTTCGTTGTGTGCCTATTAATATAACGGAAACAGCCGTAACAATCTGTGCAACAATATTGTTTGAATTCCACGCCATCAATATTGACGGTGCAGATTTGAATGTCTGGACACTTAACTTGCAATCTAGATGTCTCCGTTTTGTTCCATTTTTTCTTGTTCATAGCAGCCGACGTATGCGTTATTTACGAAGTCAAGTTGGTGTTTGAGAAAGATGTAGTTATGTGGAATGGTTATGTTCCATTTTCGTCGCAGAAATTCGTTAATCATACAATTGAGTAATCCAACGCAGCGTTCAAGTTTGTCGTATGTTGGATCGATGAGGAATTCGTTTTTGATTACATGTCGGATAAAATCATTACTGATGAGCGATTTATGCTTTAGAAGTATGAAGGTAAACATATAGTTTAAGAAACTGTCGCGTTTTGAGTCTGGAATTCCTTCTAATAATTCGTGGAGTTCGTTGTAAACACCTTCTTTTGTTGCAAGGTCAGCCGTTCCAATGTATGAAACGTCATCGATGAGGGGGTTTAGAATTTTTCGATACGTTGGTTTAATGTATGGCATTTTCATTCCTCAAGTTCGTTGGTAAGCGATCGTGACGTTCAAATCTTCTCCCATCGACGGTTTCGGGGAGTCAAAGTTATCTTGATTATTACGACGTGTTACATGGCACCATTCCCATCCATCGGGCTTATCGATGGTGCCGTCGTCTACGGCTTCGATGATGCGGTAGATTTCTTCTCGGATGCCATGTTTCTCCAATTTTGTTTTCTCGATTTCTTCGGTCGTGGTTCCCGCGCTCGGCACCCTAACGCTCACCTGTAGCAGCGCCAAACAATCGGCGGTGCCTTCGTTTGTCCAGTTGTTGATGTCCGTGACATCGGCGACGATGATGTTGGTTTCGTCGAGTCCGCCTTCGAGTCGTCGTTTGTTTCGATGAAACAGTGGCGTCGGCGCTGGAAGATTCCACTCGGTTTCGATGAGCGTCTTCAGTTGAAGTTCAAGATCATCCATTTTACATTTCTCCGTATCCGACGAGTCGGTATCGTTTGAGGACGGCTTTAATGTCTGAAGAGAAAACGTCTGGCGATCCGAAGTTGAGTGCGGCGCCGCGGCTGAATTGAACGAATCCCGCCGTTCTATCGCCGATGAGTTTGTGGATGTAGTTGACGATGAGGCGTTGACAACATTGTTGGATGTCCAACGGCGTTTTCGCGTATCCCGCGACGTATGTGATCTTTACGTTTTTGTAGCCTTGCAGCGGAATCTCCGAAGTGGCGAACATGATTTGGCCGTGTTCATGGAAACGATATTTTGTGAGCGTCGCCCAAGCGTCGGTTTCGCCGATGGCGGCGCTATTTTGTTCTATCGTGGTGATCGATAGGACTGGACGTTGCTTTAAATAGAGTGTCGCGGCCTTCTCTTGCCAATCCGTGTCCAGCGAGTTCGTGGCGGGGGGCGCGTAGAATCCGGCGCCGTCCGCGTACTCCGTAATCGTTATTCCGTTTGGTTGATAGAATCCGTTTTCTCTGTCGGTTTCTCCGTCTACGAATTGGGATGCTTGAGAAATTAGAGTCGTAAGGTAATCATAGTAGTCTTGTTGGGTTCCATCTTTGCCGACAACATCTTTTTTCTCGATGCTGCGTATCTGGTTAAGAACGGTTGCTAGATCGCTGTAGTATTCTGGTTTGTGAACGTGAACGTTGCTAAAGATGGCGTTGTCGGTTTCTTCTGTTCCTTCCACGAAGAACCCGTGAAGTCCCGAAGCGAACATGGCCGCCAAATCTTCAACCCGTAGTTGTATGACGCCGTTGAGGTAGAAGAGAACACTCGTAGTGCCGTCTTCTTCTGTTTTAGCGTAAACGGAGACTACGTATTCCGTGTTAAGCGCTAACGTTTGTGTTTTCGACGCCAATATTGCGACGGCGCCGTTGTAGCCGCCTTCGATTGTGAGTTTGTAATTGATTGGGTCGAGAACGCAGCGAATGAATCTTTCTTCAAATGCGTCGCCGTATGTGAAAAACACGTAGACTCCGATGGCGGTTCCGGTTACGAGTTTAACGGTTGCGAACACTTCGTAATCCGTGTCGTCTTCTGTTCCCGCAATGCATCGGGCGTTTTCATCGACGACGGTTCCCTTCAAAGTTCCGTTTGATTCGATGCCCCAACTTCCCTGTAATATTTCAAATTTTTCCATTTATGGCACCTTTCGTTTCCTCAATTTTGCGATGCGGCGGTAGAACCACAACGAGATGCTGGCGCCGACGCCAACGAAGAAAACAGTGACCGCAAAATATGGTTCACCCAACGTTGCAACGAAACTCATACTGAAATCTCCACTTGTGATGTTTGCGATGATACATGCGGGTGGCGCGTCGAAAATCCAGTCCGTCACATTTACGCCGTCTAACTGTACGAGCGTCGCGTTTATGGTTACAGCCGATACGACGGTGAAGGTGCCGGATGCGGTGATCGTTGCATTGATGAGTGTTGCGGTTTGATTCAAGATAGTGATCGTGGCGCTCTTGTTTACTGCTATGTATCCGCCTGACGCTAAAGATTTCATATTAAGATAGATCGTGACGGTCGAGTTACCGTATGTCGCCATGCTGAAATCGGTCGTGTTGAGTAGCACGTTAAGGTAGTACGTTTTGATGGTGACGGTTCCAACGATGAGTGTATAGTCGCCTTCCGTGTAGTCGAAGAGCGTCGATCCGTTGAGGAATTGTTGAGTGCAATATGAATCTACGGCGTTCAAATCTAAATCTTTATCGACAACGGTTAGCTGGTATCGCGTAATCTCTGCGACGTAGACGACTATCGTTATGATGCGGTTTGAAGAGGCAAAAACTCCGGTCGTGGAATTGAAGATTTTGATGTTCCAGATATAGCTGTTGTTTGTGTTGAAGATGTAGGTTATGCTGTTTGTCGTGTAGTTCGCTATGATGCTAGAATTGTACGCGGCTATCTGGTAGATTCCGCTCAGGTTGAGCCAAAGTTCGGAATGGTAGAAAAGGTCTCCGCGCACTGTCGGCGTGTAGACAAATGAAACCGTGAAAGATGTGATTGTGGCTCCATCTGCGGGAGTAGTTAATGACACATCCACTGACGCGGAAATGCTTACGCTGAAATAAACTAGCTCAACATCCCATTCTCCGACACTGTTGTTCGCATTCGCATAGAAAACATAGTCGCCGTTTCCTAACGTGATGCTAGTCGGAGTTACATACGTCGTGTTTGGGTACACTAGCGTACCATCCAGATAAGAACAGTTGTACCAGATGCGGTCTATGGTTCCACCTGACGCTGAAAGTTGGACGGGTACAGTTGGAGATGGATAAGTTGTAGTCTGCGGATAAGTGATGACGAGAACCACTGGCGGAAGCGCTCCTGAAAAGTATGCAATTCCAACGCGGTTACCGCTCATTGTTATGCTTATCGGGCTTGTCGTGGTTGTCTGGTTCACACCGTCAATGCTGAAATCAACACGGCTGTTTCCACTGTTCGGAGTCCATACAACTGAAGCGGATGAGCCTGTCAGATATTGCCAGCCTGAACCGTCTGGAACCGTGAAGCCGTTGCCGACCACGCTCATGTTCAACATTTTGAAGCCAGTCATACCAGTGTTATTGTAACAAGTCGTATTGAACCAAGTCATAATAACCGATTCAACAGCAAACCCGCCAAAGTTGTTATCGTAGATACGAGTGTTCCGAATCAAAGTTGGCGTACCAGAATTATATATATTTGAAAATATGTTTGGGCAACTGACAAAAGTGTTTGAATAAATCCAAGTATCACGAGTATTGTTTAATGCGTTATTGTCAAAGTTACTCATCAAGAATGGGAAAGTAACATTTTTAAAAGTGTTTTTATGCACCTTGTTTCCTATTGTTTCATAGCATGGATTGTGACTCGTTCCAAAATTAAACCCGCGAGTACAATTCTCAAGGGTGTTATTGTAGAAATCATTGTAATTTGCTTGATAACCGTTCATTTCGCTATACGTACTAAATACAGTAAGCCAGTTTGCAATAGTGTTGTTGTATATTTGGTTGTATGAAGTTTTTATTTGGGTTGCAGCAGCATTACTACCAAGTGAAGTGTTGAAATAATTGTAAGCAATCACACTATGACCAGAGGAATCTGAATCCCAATCAAAGTATATCGCGTGGTTAGCTAAGTTGTAAAAGAAGTTTCTTTCAATGGTATTATAGGAGTTGCCAGTGCTTTCTGCGAATATCCCCGCGCAACCGCTTATGTCATGGATAATGTTGTCTTGAATAGTATTGTACCCGCCCCCGCCACCAGCGACACAAGCAGGGCCACCCATGTCAACGTGGACGTCGTGTATTACGCAATTTTGCACAGTCGTATGGTTTGACGATCCAGATAAATATATAGTAATGTTTTGGCAATCCAAACCATCAACTATGGAGTTAGCACTACCAAACATTATGACAGCATCATTAGCTTGTCCATAGAAGTGACCGCCATTATTTGACGGGTTTTGGTCTATCGCATAATTGCTTACAGTATGCCCACCTATGAAAGTGACCGTGCCTGAAACGTAAAAACATGCCACGCTAGTAAAAGGCACAGTGCTTGTTACGTTTGCTTGACTGAAATTTAAGGTGATGCTTTTTTCAACATTTGTTCGCGCCCCAATAGTGAAGTTTCCAATAAACTCCACAATCTGATTTATACCCGTCGTCATCCATCCAAGAACAGTTGTTATCACAGTTGATGCGCTAGAACCCGAGGTTGTTCGATATGGACTAATGTTTTCGGCTCCAGAGTAAGTAGGAATTGATGAATCACCTGTTATCGTGTACTGTGCATCTGTGTAACTGTAACTGCAATAGATACTATGAAGATGTGTTTGGGAAACAGTTTGCAAAGAGGCTGGAAACGTCGGATACGTACCTAAAGCATCATAAACCCCATCTACACCTGAAGCACTGTTGCGCATCATTATAATCGTGTTGTTTCCCCAGCAAACAAGGTAATATTTGTGTCCAGCAACCAAAGAAGGTTTTGGACTTGCAAATGTGAAAGTAACCCAATTGTAGCCGCCTAAAGAGCATGTTTGAGTTGTTGCGTTTGCAAGAAAGGTGGTTTGGTTATAATAGATTGCTGGTGTAACGTTAGTGGGTGCAGCAACATAGAAATATACGGTTATGTTGTCTGCTGTTCCAGAAACGGGAATGGTGAAACCTGTACCACGGATAATTGTGCTGTCTGCTGCACTCGTATCGCCTGTTTCAATGTTAGTATTCCCAAATGTTGCGGTTGCAGCGTAGGCAATGTAGGATGGCTTGATTTGCCACACACCCACAAACGCCGAAGAAAACAAGCCTACAAGCAGCAAAGCCAGAAGCGCAACCGTGAAAATCTGTTTATTCATAACTTCTTCCTCTGATACTTCATAATCATAGAAAAAGACTGTTATAAGCGTTTCTTATCGAAAAATGAACTAAAACTACTGTTGAAATAACGTAAGAACGTAAGAACTATTGCCGATGTTTATAAGCACTCAAGAGAACGTTTCTTTCAGATTAAAATGGAAGCACTACAAATTGAAACCGAAAAGGTTCCCGCGATGCTGTCGCTGGATGACAAAAACTACATCTTATGGGACGGATCACGATTGAAGATTCACGGTAGCTCTCTCAAGGGGCGCCATCTTCCGATCGTGTGCGACAAGTTCCGCGATGCGTTGTGTGAAGCCGTGTTCAAAGGCGACGATCCCTTGACGATCTTTAAGATTTTCCAGAATCTCAAAGTTTTCAACGTTCACGATTTCCAGATACGAGTCTACAGCACGAAAGGATACGGCGACTACGCGAAGACGGGACTCTACAGTAACCTTCTAAAAAAGATGGCCGCTCGTGGCATCCGCGTCCCTGCTGGATCATCGTTGGAATACGTGAAAGCCACATCGGGTTATCTTCCGGTGCTACTCTTTTCTGAGGACGACCGCATCGACTACAAATATTACAAGTTGCGTCTCGCGGAGATAGCTTCAAGAATTTTAAACAAAGATGCTTCGGCGCTTGCGGTGCTTCTCGGCTGCGGCCAAGTTTCGTTAGAGGAATTTGCATGAAGTTAAAAAAGATAACGGTTTTGAAAAAAGAGGCTCAACAGTATGAAAACTGTTCAATTGGGATGGGATTGGAAATCATCGACGGCGTTCAACATTTGAGGTTGAATTGTCCGAAATGCAAAACTGAATTCGCTATTCCAGTTGATTCCATCAAAATTTTTATCATGGTTCAAAAGAAACAGGACGGCGTTGTTTAATGCAACTCAACCATTTAAGCATTCTACGTTTCGAATCACAATATTTGGCTCATCCACACGAGGATCAAGCTGAAGGGAAACTTCTTCAAAAGCAACTTGAAGCGCTAGGAATCAAAGTCGTGAATCCTTTCGACCGTAACGAGGATAACTTAGACTGGTACGAACTATCCCACAGTCCTGAAGACGCGGAACGAGTCGTTGAACGCGACTTGAAATGGATCGAGGAAACCGACGCCGTATTCGCTTATATACCGAAAGGCATCATGTGCGGCACCGCGATGGAAATATTTTATGCCGCCCACATTTTGGGGAAACCTGTATTCATTCTCACGATTCCACAGTACCGTTTTCATCCGTGGTTAATGAAACATGGACAAGTGTTCACAGACGTAAAGTTCGCGTTCGAGGTTTTACGAACTCGTAAAACTCTGGAAAACTATGGTTTCCGAATCGCGTTGACGGGACGCATGGGAACAGGGAAATCGACACTGGCGGAATTCTTGAAGAATTCTTTCGGATTTCAGCGACGAAGTTTCGCCGCGAAGCTGAAGGAAATGGCGCGGGAAATGTTCGATATGAAGTCGAAGGATCGCGTGTTGCTTCAAACGTTGGGTTCAAAGTTACATGAAGTTCAAAGCGACGTTTGGGCGCGATATGTGATCGACGAGATCAACGAGACGGCGCCGCTTCGAGTCGTAATCGACGACATGAGATATTTGAACGAAGCCATGTTGCTACGAGAAAACGGGTTCAAACTGGTGGGACTTTACGCTTTAAAAGAATCGATCGTGAAACGGCGCCCCGTCGGATTCACGCCTGAAACCGCCCGTCATCCGTCGGAAACTGAAACCGACGAGATACGCGTCGATTGCGCGTTGGACACGTCATTGTCGATTGAGGCTACTTATCGAAAGATGATGGAGATGCTTCTTGAATGGAAATAAAACCAGTGACTCTTATTCGCAAACTAGGAAAAATCTTCAGTTATTACAACTGGATTAAGACTCATCCTAAAGACGTAGAGCGTTACCGTCAGGGGCGGGTTTTTGAGTACGCGACGATGAAGCGCCTACGTTCTTTAGGATTCTACTGCATCCGCAAATTCGGCAGCATCGGCGCCGAAGACGTGGTGGCCGTCCGAGGGGGTCGCGTCCTCTTCTGCCAATGCAAACATTCCAAAGTTCAAACGACGGCGCCGCACATGTTCGACCTCGAACGCCTCAAAGCGTTAGCGAAAACGTATGACGCTGAATGCCTCTTTGCGGGCGTTCACAATCGGAAGTTATACTTCATGGTTTGGAAAAATGGGAAGTGGCAAGAATGGACGAAATAGAAAAAGAGTTAAATCGGGAACTTGAACGCCTCATACGAAAGTATCCATTCGGCGTCGAAATAGACCTCATCTTTCAACCAACGGACGTTCTGTTACGTCCTCGCGTGAAACTAGCAGACGGAAAAGAACGTCACGTCTGCGGCGAATGGATCAATAATAAAATAACGATTTACGAAAACCGATCACTAGCCGATTGCGTACACGTCTTACATCACGAATTTTTCGAGATGTTACTCATGTCAGAACTTGTTGATCCTTACGTGATCCTGTCGAACGCGCTTCAAGACGTATTTCGAACCATCACGTATCTGAATCAGGAAAAGAAAGTAGAAACCTTCGCAAAAGTCGAAGATAGGGAGTGGAAAAAGAAATGTTGACTCAAATGTTGAAGGATTTCGTAACTACGTGTTACGCCACCGAGGTAGAAACGGACATTGAAAAGAAAATGGACGAGTACCTGAAAGCGTACCCGCATCTGAAGACGCCCGCATCCATCGACATGTTGCGGCAAGCGATGAATACGTGGTTGAAAATCAAGAAACTGGAAGAGTTGGAGAAAAAAGCGGAGTTCATTAAAGAAAAAGTCGTCATCATCGACAAAATCAACACCCTCACGAAAACTTGGACTACGATGATGGCCAACTTGGGACTCGCGTACACGAAACAGCAATACATCAACAGGAAGAATCAGCAGACGCAAGCACCCATTGAACGGCTACGGATGCTTCAGAGGAAAGGATTGAAAGAACAATGATTCAACTTGAACCATTAGTTCTTCTTCATTTTTCAACCGTCGAAGCTGTTGGACGCCCCGACAAGATCGTGACGTGGCCGCCGACGGCGGGGTTTAAACCGTACGACAAGTATTTCACCAAAGAATCCGTGAAGCATCCTGCCAAAGCCAATCTTCACATGATAAAATGGATCATCGAAACGTACACGAAAGAAGGCGACTGGATTCTCGATCCGATGGCGGGAACTGGAAGTACGGGCGTCATGGCGTTGCTACTCGGAAGAAATACGATACTGGTTGAGTATGAACAGAAATTTGTTGATATGATAAACTCCAACATCCAGCAACTTATCGACATGGCTCCAATAAATCCGTCCCTTCAATGGAAAATAATCAAAGGCGACGCCCGTTCGCTATGTGATGTTATGATCGCCAATTGCGAACACATTATTTTCAGTCCGCCTTATGGTATTAAAGAAACAAGTCAAGAAAGTAGCAAAAATGAAATTGAAAGACGTATGATAAAAGGAATTCGAGGCGCTGTAAAACTACCAAATGGCGACTATATGACTGGCGACGGCAAATACCTTCAAACGTATAGTAATGACCCAGACAACATTGGAAACCTTCCATACGGTTCAGTTGATTCGATAGTGACGAGTCCGCCTTATTCTGGAATACTCGGCGCTGGACACAGAAGTAAACTTGGAAACATTAAAGAACAGGGTAGCGCTTACCAAACTTTTGAAGAAAAAGCAGACAAAAATAATATTGGTAATCTTGACACTAAAACCTATCTTTCTGCTATGTTTCAAGTATATAGTGAATGCTTCAAAGTCCTCAAACCAAATGGTTTAATGATTCTCGTCACCAAAAACTTCATCCGCAAGAAACAAGTCGTGCGACTCGATTTGGACACGATAGCTCTCTGCGAGAAAGCAGGATTTGTTTTGAAGGATCGGTGGTATCGAAAACTCACGAACTTTAGTTTTTGGGTCACGAACTATTACAAGAAATATGGGTTACGAGTGGAATACGAGGACATTCTTATTTTTCAAAAAACTATGAAGGAAACTTCTAAATGAGCTACGAAGACGTTGACCCTCAAATTCTCATCGAGGCATACGATGATCCCATCATGTTCATAGAAGCGATTCTGCCACATCTTCCGTTGAAGCTTTCTCCTAAACAAATAAAAATTCTTAGAACTTTCTATAGTAAAACTAAACATTACACCGATCTTGAACTCGTGTGTGGTCGCAAGTCGGGGAAGACGTTATTGATCGCTATAATTGTACTATATGAAGCTTTCCGACTTCTTCTTACGGATAATCTTCACGCCAAATACAACATGATACCCAATTCTCCAATCTACATCATGGTTATTTCTACCAGTCGGGAAAACGCGCTTGATGTAGCTTTCCAGTATATTCGGTCGCTGGCTGAAGGAAGTTGGTGGCTCAACGATTATATCGTAAACATTACGAGTCAACAAATTGAGTTTCAAAAAAACATCATCATTCGTTGCCAAGCGTGTAGTAGCGCATCTGGTAGAGGCTACCCAACCGTTCTAAATGTATATGATGAACACGCCCATATGAAGTTGCGAAGCGGAAACGCGGGCGGAGACGTCATCTATGAGGCGCTTCAACCGAATCTCAAAGTTTTCCGTGGAGACGGCAAAACCGTAAGCGTCAGTTCACCGTCGGGCATGGAAGGAATCTTTTGGGACAATTTCTCAACGGGCGACCCCATCGAAGTAATCCAGAAATCAGAGCATCATGGAGAACATGCGTGGAGAGCCGTCTTCCAGTACCCGACTTGGGACATGAACCCGACGCTTCCGAGAGATCACCGCGAAATCGAAAAAGAGTTTCTCGCCGACCCTAAAAGCTTTGACATGGAGTTCGGCGGACTCTTCGCGCAAGTCATCGATGCAGCACTGAATCCGAAGGACATCGACGAGTGCGCGTTAGGCATCCAGATAAACGTGGATGTTCCAGAATTAAAAGAACCTCGCGTCATTGTTCTCGATCCCGCCACTGTGGGAAACGAATACGCCGTTGTTATGGGACACATGAACGCGAAAAGAGATCACATTATTGTTGATATCGTTAAAACATTTAGTGGAACCCACAAAAAACCAGTAGACATTGAAGAAGTAGAAGACTACGTTAGAATTCTAATTCGCAACTTCAAAATCATAACCGTGGTCGTCGATCAACACCAAAGCGCAGAGACGGTTCAACGATTCCAAAAAGAGGGCATCCCGATCTACATGGTGAACATTACGCCTAAATACAACACGGACATGTACCGCATCCTGTTCCGCTACATCAACACACACAAAATCATTTACCCAAACCTTATCGAGATTAAAGATGAATTACGATTTTTACAAAAACGGTTCGTTGGGTGGGGGTGGATAGTTGTAGCGGCACGGAACCATATGGATGACATTCCAGATGCAATGGCTAATTTATGTTTAACGTTAGAACAAAAGTTAGGAACGCAAATTTCATGGGGAGAAATGTAATGAACGTACACCTCACAGAAAAATGCGTCACCGCTCTGCTCACCCTCATTGAGCAACACGTTCACACATTGAGCGCGTGGAAGCGAACGTTCACGAATGATGATCCTTTTTCGGATGATTATAGAAAACTGATTCAGCAAGAAATGGACACGTTCGAAGAAGCAGTTCTCGCTTTACGCGGTTCAGGAGAATAAAAAAATGGTAGAAATATATGGATTTGAAACAACAACCTATTCAACCAAAAAAGGAATAATCACAACTCTACGAAAAAAAATGTTGAATGGAAACATTGTTATCACGATTGCCAAAGTCAAAAACCATCCACACACCGCCGTTGAGTGGGCGCGAAAATACTACCCAACAATGATTCCTAGCGATGAAGAATTCATAGTTACCATCGGACAGAATAACACAACAATGTGGTCTCATGGTGATCTCATGGAGTTGGGAATGGCTATTCAAAGAGCAATTGAAATAATGGGTGGACGTTAAAATGCCAGAAACACGCGGAGAAGTAGAAACGAATTTCGAAATAAGCAAAGAAGAATTGAAAAAAATTCTTCAACTAAAAAAAGGTGAAACTATGAAGTTCAGTGGCGGCACAGTAACTTGCACTGAAAACGGATTTGAATTCTCGTCCACACAAGAAGTGACACTAGAATTCGACATGGGAGATTACGCACCAGAAAGGGATGAAAGCCATGACTAAGAAAAATAGGATTAAGCCCATCAACATCGAAAAATTTACTGAGAAAGATTGGCGCGGAATCTTGGCGCTCGTGATCCTCGGCTGCGGATTCATTCTACTCGTCATAGCCATGATACTCGATAAGCCGTGGGTAGCGTCCGGCATTCTTCCCATCATGGCGCTCGTGACGCAATGGTACTTCAAATCTCAGGAAGGAAACAAAAATGAAACTTAAAAAAATCACAATCATAACGAAAATAACAGACATAATAATTCATCGATTACCACTAACTGAACGAACCGATGATGAATCCGTTCCCGCATTTCTCTACAAAAACGATCGTGAGACGCTCTGCATAAATTCGGGTTTCAAATGGCCAAAAAAGCCCGACAATGAAGTGTGGTGGACAATAATATTCACGCATGAAACTCTTCATCGGCTTCTAACAGAAATAGGATGCGATAAACTCGACAACCTTTTTCCAAATATTCGAAAAAGCACATTCTTTGTAATTCCAGACTGGTGAAAAATATGAAAAAAGCAAAAACGATCTACCCAATTACTGCCGATGAAAAAGTTACTATTCCAAAATGTATAATTGACGCGCTCAAACCATTCGGCGCGAGATTCATTAAGGTGGAGTCTCCGATTTTTGGCGAGTCTAAAACTGGTAAAAAAGCAATGGAGAATGGATGGTTAGAAAAACGATACGAAGCCAACGACGTTGAATTAACTACGTGGTTAGAGAATGGCGGAAACTATGGAATAGTTTGCAATGAGGGGTTACACGCCATAGACTTAGACGACAAACCACTACAAGAAAAATTTGAACAAAATATAGAAACTCTCACCGTCAAAACAGGAAGAACACCAGAAGGAAGACACTATTTTATTAGAAGCGATTGCACAGAAAATGGAATAATATTCAGTGATTCGAAAGAAAACCTCGGCAACATTCAAGTCAAAAATAAATATGTTGTAGGTGCGGGATGTTGGCATCACTGTGGCAAAAAATATGAAGTAATAAAAGCCGTTGCCATCGCATGGATAACCAAAAAACAACTTCAAGAAATCTTTGGAGACCATCTCGCTTGGAGCAAACAACGTGTTTCAGAAGAACAGGCTCAAATTGAAATGGATGATATGAAGAAGTTCGGATTTGACATCCCCATTGCCGACGTAATCAATTTGGCAACATTAAAACAAATTGGAGAAAACGAATTTCAAGGGTCTCATCCACTACATGGATCACAAACTGGAATCAACTTCACCGTAAACACAAGAAAAAACTGTTGGCATTGTTTCCGATGCAACAGTGGCGGCGGCGCATTAAACTGGATAGCCGTGAAACACAAGATAATCGAGTGCCACGAAGCGCAGAAAGGAAACTTGAAAGGAGAGTTATTCAAAAAAGTTCTTGTCGCGGCCAAAAAAGACGGGTTCGAAATAGGCGTCGGAAACGACGACGAAGAATTGAGTCCTGAAGTATTAAAATATTTTGAAAAAGGAAAATTTGTACCCGCTTTAGTAGCATCAGAACTTATGAAAACCTTCCATTATGTTACAAGAAAAACTGATGAAATGATATTTGTCTATCATCCACAACACGGTTTCTACACGCCAGACGGCAAATCTCATTTGAAAACTCAAGTAAGAAAAATACTAGGAAAATACCTCACAAAGCTTCGACTAAATGAAATACTAAATTTTGTAGTATGTTCAACGTTGAAAGACACGGACACCACTCCACCACATTTAATCCTTGTGAAAAACGGCATTCTAAATATCGACAATGGAAAACTAGAAGATTTCAATCCAAACTATTTTATGTTAAATGCCGTTCCAGTGAAATACGATCCAAACGCGAAAATCAACGTCATAGAAGGATTCGTAAAAGAAATCGTTCATCCAGACGACCTTTCTGTTCTACAAGAAAGCGCGGGTTACTGTCTCTGGCGAGAATATCCGATACACGTTGCGATAATGCTCATAGGAGAAGGAGCAAACGGAAAAAGCACTTGGTTAGAATTATTGAGCGCCTTTTTAGGTAATGAAAACATTTCAAGAGAACCGTTACAAGCGTTCGAATCGAACCGTTTCTCTCTCGGATGTTTGTTCGGAAAATTGGCCAACATATTTGCCGATCTAAGCAACAAGGCGTTAGTGAAAACAGGAACGTTCAAAATGTTAACGGGCGGAGACACCGTTTCGGCAGAATATAAATTCCATGATCGTTTCACCTTCAAAAACTATGCCAAATTAATTTTCAGCGCAAACAAAATTCCAGAATCAAGCGACGACACAACCGCGTTCTTCCGACGGTGGATCATCGTAAATTTTCCGAAAGAATTTCTGCAGGATAACCCGAAAACTGATCCTAACTTATTGAAGAAGCTAACGACGGAAGAAGAACTGTCCGGATTTCTGAACTGGTGTTTAGAAGGACTCAAACGGTTGATTGAAAACAAAAGGTTTAGCAGATCAAAATCGATCGAAGAAACTAGAGAACAGTACCTTCGATCCAGCGATCCCGTCAAAGCGTTTACGATGGATAAGCTGGAATACAAAGCTGGAAACGTCATATCAAAAATTGACGTGTATAAAACATTCATTAATTATTGTCAAGAAATGAAGCTGCCAACTATGTCTCAATCGGCATTCGCTGCGAAACTTGTTGAATGTATGCCGACCGCAAAAGCAACCCGCAGAAGAATCGAAAATAAACTAACCCATTGTTGGGAAGACTTGGCAATGGTGGGTGTTCCAACTGTTCCAACTGTTCCGCCCATTTCTAATCACGTACAACAATTAGGGTTAGAGAAATATAGTGAAAGTAGAGACGGTATAGAAAAGGGCGGAACAAACGGAACAATCGGAACAGCGGAAACGTTCGAAGAGGCCATGGGAAAATGAACGATCTCATAGTTGCACTGGCGCTTCTCGTGGGCGTCATCGTCTACGGCTTCTCACAATACATTTGGATGTTCGGCTGCGAAGTCGATGTGTTGGATGAGTATTTTTTATCGACGTTTTTCACTATGAGTATGAATAGGAGATTTATACATGGAACTTGATAAATTGATTTGTGGCGAATGCGTTGCCGTGATGAAGACGTTTCCAAGCGAAAGCGTCGATTGTATCGTAACTGATCCGCCTTACGGGTATTCGTTCATGGGGAAACATTGGGATAAAGCGGTTCCGGCGGTTGAAGTGTGGAGAGAGAGTCTTCGTGTTTTGAAGAGTGGGGCGTTCATGTTTGTGATGTCTAGTCCACGGCAAGACGTTTTAAGCCAAATGATAGTTCGTTTGGGACAAGCGGGGTTTGAAATTGGATTCACAAGCATTTATTGGGCTTATGCGAGTGGGTTTCCGAAGGCTATGAATGTCAGCAAAGCAGTAGACAAACGACTAGGTGTTGAAAGGAAAATTACGGGAACAAGAGTTTCAGCGTTTGGAGATGCCGAATTATCTGAAACAGAAGATGATAGAAACCTATGGGGAAAGCCAAGCACAACAGAGCTTCAATTAAAAGATAAATGCGCTTCTGAAGAGGCTAAGGTTCTTGATGGTTCTTATGGTGGTTTTCAGCCTAAGCCAGCCGTAGAAGTCATAATCGTCTGTATGAAGCCGTTGAGTGAGAAAACGTTTGTTGACCAAGCCCTAGCGAATGGGAAGGGCGTGACGTGGCTTGATGATTGTAGAATACCTTTTGAAATCAATCAAGATTTTGATGAAGCGGTTAAGGCTCATAGAGAGGCAGATGTAGCTTACAAACAAGATGGAAGAAAAACAGTTATTCCAAGTGGAGGTTCAGTTAGTCGACCAGAAGGTCGTTTTCCTGCTAACCTACTCGTAAGCGACGACGTGTTGAATGATGGAAGAAATAGTAAGGGTTCTTCTGGTAATAATGAAGCTGAAGTAGGTGTGGAAGGAAACATTCCCTTTAGAAGAGGACGAGCACCATTATATTGTGATTCTGGCGGTTTCAGTCGTTACTTCGCTTTGGATGCTTGGTGGAACAAGACCGTTGGGAATCTTCCTGAAGGTGTGCGGAAGACGTTTCCGTTTCTGATTTGTCCAAAAGCAAGCAAAAGCGAAAGAAACCAAGGATGCGAACAACTCGAAAACCATGTAGGTGGAGGAATGAAAGGAACAGAAGATTTGTCATTAAAAACAGGTAGTGGAAACATACGTAATAATATAATGAAGAATTTTCATCCTACTGTGAAACCGCTTAGACTTATGAGTTACTTGGTTACTCTCGGTAGCCGTGAAGGCGACGTGGTTCTTGATCCGTTTGTTGGCAGCGGCACGACGTGTTTAGCCGCAAAAATGTTGAATCGTAAATGGATTGGGATTGATGTCAGTAAAGAATATTGTGGCATAGCGAGCGCCCGTCTCGGCGGCGTCGAAGTTGTCGAGCCGCAAGAGGCGCCAAAGAGTTCAACGGTTGAACCGCCACACACCGTTGAGAAAAACAAGTGCGTGTATGTTGGTAGGTGTAGTTATAGACTTGAAAATGGAACGTGTACGTTCACTCGTTCTTGTAAGGAGCGTGGCGTATAAATGCTTCTCATAGCCGAAGCCTTCGACGACAGTGAACGTGGCACTCTCCTGTCGCTGTGGTTTTTGGGCGGCGACCGTCGGTGCGTCGATCCACCGTGTCGTCCACGTTTCTTCACTGACGGCGACTACGCTACGGGTGTCGCTGTTCGTCGCCGATTGCTGTCGAAGCCGTCGGTTGAACGGACGGTTACAAAGGTAGAGTTTCCTAACATGCAGACTTTGAAGCACTACGCGGGCGACGACTCGTGGGAAGCGTGGCGCCGCTTCATCGACGTGGTGATCTGCGACTTCGGCCTCGACACTTCTCAAGGAAGCCGTAAGGTTCCGCGGGTGCTATCGTGGGACATCGAGACTTATACTGATTCCCCCGCGTCGCCAAATTGGCGGGCGGACACGATCCGAAGCGTGGCCGTGTGGGGGCTGACCGAGGGCATCGATGTGGCGCGTTTGCGCGAAGAGGATGCGGCGGTGCAGCTTTCGGGCGACGGAGTTGAATTCGGAGTTTGTTGGAGCGTTGACGGGGAGCATGATGAAATATCGGTAATCAATAGTTTTATCCGCTTCTTCAACTGGTTTGATCCGGACGTGTGGTCGGGGTTCAACGACGGCGACTACGATGTTCGCGTCCTGATGAGTCGGTGTGACTCGTTGTGCATTGTTCCCCATCTTGGGCGAAATGGCGGTCGCCCGTATATTCTGGACAGAATGTTTGAGCGTCAAGGGCGCCAGCGTGAAGTTCATTTGGTGCGCGTCGCGGGGCGCGTCCATTTAGATACGTTTAACGAGGTTCTGGCGGATCAGACGCTTTTCGATCTCAAAGGTAAAGGCTTAAACGAGGTTGCCTACCATTTCGATTTTGCTCCCTTGTTGACTGAGGCAACTTGGGGCGCCATCTGCGATTGGGAGTATTATCTCAAGTGCAAACGTGCGGGCGTGAAACCGATTGACGACGTGAACCATGCAAACATTCCTGACGACCGAATCTGTGAAACCAACTTGGACGACGCCCGATGCACGTTCGGACTCGCGCAGTTGTATCTTGCGAACATGTACGGCCTCTGCGAATACTTGAAGGTGCCGCTGAATCTGGTGGTAGATCGGTCGCCGAGCCACGTTGACAACTGGTTTTTCGGTGCCGAGTTTTCAAAGTTGGGAATCATCAGTGACGGCTACAATAAGGATCGGTTCAAACAGTTTTTCAACGTTCGGGGCAAACCATATCAGGGCGCTTATGTCGAGTGCCTTGAGACGGGAGTGTTCAATAATCTTGAACACATCGACTTTGTGAGTTTCTATCCTTCGATAATGCTTCAGTACAATTTGAGTCCTGAAACCGTTTCCCTCGTTGAGATCAAACCATATACGGGCGAGTATCATTTTGAGGATCACGAACATTGGATGATTATTGAAGTGCCGGATGTTCCGAAAGGAACTGCGGGGCGACAGATTGTTTGTAGGGTTGAAACTAAAACTGACAGCGTTACCAGACAGAAACTTAGTTGGGTTCGGGACGAACGCGGGCGTTTGAAGTCGGAATATAAAGCCACCCATGATGAGAGGCTTCAGAGCCGACAGTACGCCCTCAAGGTAATCCAGAATACAATTTATGGTTATCATGGAACTGGATATGCACTCTATGGTAACGTGTTGTGTGCGATCCTGATTACGGCGCTTGCTCGATACCATATCCATAAAAAGATAGAAGAATTAAAAATGCAAGGCTACAAGATAATAGAAGTGGACACCGATGGTCTCTTTGCTGTTAAAAGTGTTGATTAAATTATGAGAGGAAAAAACGTAACGTTTGAAGTTATGACTATTCAACAATTTCAAACGTACAAATCCAATTCGAAACAGATTCCTCGGTGCATATGTTGTTTTATTCCTATTTTGAAAGATGACAAATTTTTGAACTTAAACGATAAACGGTGTAAAGGAAAAACCAAATTTCTCTGTGAAGAACATGCCAGATATTATAGTAAGCATGGCAAGATCGTTCATCAATATCCCATGAGGCAACATCGGTTCGTGGGGCAGAAACTTTACGGCGACAATAAAGCCAGAGTTGATATGACGTCTTCTGAGGGGGCGGCGTGTCCGTTGAAAAGAAGAATCCCACATGAAACTACAGCTAGTACTAGGACTACGTAATTGGGGTGCTTAATCGGTACCTTTCGGGGATTTTTAGAGGTGCGGGGGGTATTTGCGTCTTGATATGGGCTTCATTTAACTAATGCTCTTATTACGGTGTTCGTTTGGTTGTTGATGTTGGAGAACTTAGGCGCGTGGCCAGTGATGCGGTTATTGTCCATTCATTTTAGTCAATAAACTTTTACTTTATGATTGAAAAAACTCGATTATAAATTGCACTAGAGGGCTAACATCTATATATATATAGTACGTACGTTAGAACGTTCGTACGTACGTACGTGTGAAGTTATATTAATCGTGTACGCGCGTTCGTGAGCGTTCGATATGCATGTGTGTGCATGTCGCTATCTGGTGAACGCTAGTGCAATGCGTATTACTACTATCACCAGTGCCACCGAATAGATTTAATACTATGAATATGAACAGCAACTTTAAACCTAAATAGTGTAGCTTAACCTGAGAAAAAGAGCGCGTTCGTTATGTTGAAACAACAAAAAGAGGAAGATTATTGGTTACGGTTTTTGCATCTGGTGCATTCATAATCCGTTTTTGACACACCGTATGTTTGGCTGCCTTCTGTTTGCGGTATTGGTTTTAAGTATGCTCCACAAATCGGACATTTTGGTTTTTCATATTCACACATCCTAAAATGCCATTATTGAAACCTTATTTGTTTTCATGTAACTGAGTCTAAGCTGTTCGATCAGTTTAAACTCTAGTTGCTCGTTCGTGAGCGTGCTAAGTTCGCTTGTGTGCAGGTTTTGGTTTCCGTTATCGTGTGATCTCTTCAGGTTCACATAATGCTCTAGCTTTTGATCTCTCGTGAGCGCGGCCACGTTAACGGTTTTCTTTTGGTCGTTCGGGCACGTAACCGCTTTTAATTTGCTGTTCGTGTTCCACGAGTACCCGCAACTCGTGCATATCGTGTTGTGTTGTGGTTTCATTTTAAACACCTTTTAGAGATTAACAGCTTTTAGATTGTAGTTTATTGGCATTATGTTCCAGAGGAATTTAGCGTATAGTTCTAAGCAATTGCGGTTCACTTTGTCCGCGTGACATACTGCTTCGACAAAGTTGTTTTTGAGCATATACGTGACGAAATGTCCAAAAGTTACGATTCCCGTGTCGTACCAGACCATCATTCCTCTTATGGTTGCTCGTATGTGGGTCTTGTCTTCTTCCTTTTCAATTTTTTTGTAAAGCTCAAATTGATCTAGCCACTTTTCAAGATCAAAATCTTCAAAATGGTTAGGGGTTTCTGAACAAGCGAAGCCCATGCAGCTTAATTCATCCAGTGGACGCTTAATGTGTTCTCTGTTGTTGTTTAGGTGACATATGGCATCATGTTTACATGATGGGCATTTCGCCTGTAAGTTTTGTTCTATTTTTTGGTTTTGCATTTTAGATCACGTAGTAGTAATAGTAATAGTAGTATTAATAACTCGTAACTTCAAAAATGTCGTACGAGACACCACCACCACCACATCCTTATTAAAAACTTGTGCATTTTAATTCATTATGGGTTTCGAAATGAATCAAAACAAAAGTTCAACGCTACGTTGTACGCTCGCCGCATCTCGAAACGTGTCGAAAACGTTATATCTGAAAACCTTTAAGCTATATCCCTAGCGCCTAAAACAAAAAAAAAGAAGGGTGTTTATTCGTTCTGTAGAGATTCAGCGATTTCTTGCCAGTTGATTTGTTGAAAGTCTCGTTCTGTCCAAACGTCGCATATTTTGTAAACTTCGCATTCTTCTTTATAGAATGTTTCTTCCACAAACGTTTTTAATTGTTCGCCTAAATCGTAAGCGTCTGAATGTTCTGGTGCGTGTTTAGCTATTTCCATAACTTCATTGTAAATGCCTTCGTCGTTCGTGATATTTAGGTTCATAAGCCAAGTCTCATAGTTCGTCCATCCGTTATATTTTTCGTCCATTGTGGTTCAATCTTCCTTTTTCAACTTTAATCTTATAGTTGTTGCGTCTATAAAAAAGACGGTTTGAATGGTTTTAAACACTTCATTGTGTTTGATATGGCTATACGCATTTTCGCGCCAGCGTCCATTATGAACATACCAAGCTAGACCGTAACGGATACGTTTTTTGAATGATTCGTATATTCGTGTTTCCTGTAGCACCTCAAGTTTTTGATTGATAGAGTCTCGTTTTGACGTAAATGTATTGTCGTTTATCATTGTTTCAGCTAGAGACGGTTTATTTATTTTGTCAATCTTATGTCGTATTCCTTCCTTCAATGTTTCCGGCTTCTTAAGTAGACCGAGTGCTTTTGTTATGCATATATCTGTTTTTGTGAGCGTCCGGTTTTCCGTCGCTGTGTCGTAAGGTGACACTTGTACGCATATTTTTTCGTTGTGCTGCGTGTCGTAAACGTCGCCTTGCCAGTTTATGAAAATGTTGTTTATCGTGATGCCGTTTTGATCTATTTCTAAGTTCGCATTCGTGAATGTTTTCAGATATTCAAGTTGTGTTTTCAGGTCTTCTTGTATTCCGTCTGTGAACGCTTTAACGACGATATTTAACTCTTCATTCAATGAATCCGCAAGTGTGAGATATGGTTCAAATGAATACAGTGTCGCTTGTTTCTTCGGTTTTGGTATTGCTAAAACGTGGTTATTGTCTGTGCTTATGATCGTGTATTGCTCGTTTCGTCGTTTCTGTTGCTGTTTTTCGTTTCGGTCTGTGTATAAGATGTATTCATATTCTGTGTGCAATGTGTCGTTTAAGTGTCGTATGACTTCATATATTATTTGTGTGTCGCTGCTGCTCCATCCACCACCGAGCGTCGCGTATTCTCCATTTTTGAAACGTTGAGAGAATGAGATGCTTAGTATTGTAGTGCCGTAATGTTCGAATGAGAACGCTTCTTTTTCTGTGTCGTATTTTGAGCGCCAATGATTGAGACTGTATCCGCGTTTGTTTGTTATCGTTTTGGCGATCCAGCTTGATTGATTCATAACGATTATCCGCCTCTGATGGGTTTGAATGCTACGATCCGCGTTGCTGCGTTCAAGTTTTCTTGTGTTATCGTTTGAAGTTGCTGTAATGTGTTACTGATTTGTACGGCAATATTCCAGTCGTCTTCGTGTAGTTGCTCAATTTCTTCAAATGATAGTTGTTTGTTTTCATGTCCATGTTGTATTATTTCGACGTTGAATAGTTGTTTTTCTATCACGGTTTATCACCTTCCAAGTCTGTTAATCGTTTTAAAATGTCGGTTATGTCTTCACGTATTTCTTGAAACGCTTGATCTATGGCCTCGTTTTGCAGCGTCTTGATAAAGTTCGCCGCTCGTGGGTGCGATTTTATGAGGGTTCGCACGTTCAGTTCTATTGCTTCAATCATTATGGTTTCTTGATCCATTTTTATTCCTTCTTTATCGTTGTGTTTGGTATGATTTTTCGGCAACTTGGACATGAGACGGTTAACAGCTTTGATTCAGTGAACCACATGTGGCCGCAACGGTCGCATTTTATGTTTGTTTCTGGTTTCATTGTGTTTTTCTCCATTTATGATTATGAGTATTATTATGAGGTTGTGCTTATAAGTTTTGTGGTGTTACGTTCCATAATGAGGCGTAAACGTGAAATGGAATTCGCTAAGTTCTCCGAATAGAAAACGAAGGAAGATTTAAGCCTTAAAAGTTCTCTATATCCCTAGCGCATGTTTCCAATAATCAACATAACGACTACAAACAATCCTACGAACATTAAGATTCTCATTATTTCGGCCGCGTCGCTGTGCATCATTGCCACGTTCTGTTTGACTGGTTGCTGCGGTGGCGTCACGAGTTGCGGCGTGGTGTCGCTGTGAAATTCATTTGAGTAGAAAACTTGGTGGATGGCACCGTTTTTATAAATGAATGTTCCAGCTTTCAGCGTCGGCAGCGTCTCTTCAATCCAGTGCCGTTCTTCCCGTTTAAAGAATTGCCGGATGTAGTTAACATCATTAGGTTCATCCGTGTATCCGAAATATCGTTGCTTCATATAGCGCATGGCCTTCTTATCCAACAGTGCCGCAAACTGTGTGATGCATCCGAACCGGACGCCGTAGTTGCGGCCTTGAGTCATCATGTACGTGCTGTTGCGGTGCCGTCGCGCGCTCATGCATCCTTGCGGGAAGTACGTGTGTGCTTCTTCGAACATGAGAAAATATTGTTTTCTGTCCGTTTTCGGTGTTGAAGATTGTTGTAGCATCAATGCTTTGCAAAAGTCTTCTATGAATCCTTCCTTCTCTACTTCTACTAGTTGACTCATATCAAAAATGATGCTTTTTTGTGGTACGTATCCTTCCCACACGTACAGATCATTCATTCGTGGTTGCAACATATGTTTGAGGGCGCTTCGTTCGATCCAGTCTTGAGACGGATCAAAAACGACGACGATCACGTTTAAAGCCATAAGCTGTTCAGCGATCTTCATTGCTACGTCGCTTTTGCCGCTTCCAGTGGTGCCGGAAACGTATATGCCGCTTTTGAGGGCTTCTTCAGCGTCGAATGGTATCATTCGAGCAGCTTCACCTTTGGGAATTTGCCATAAGCCTTTTTATAGGCTAATTGGTAAAGATAGAAAACTTCGCCGACATTGAAGTGTTCTAAGACTAGCTTTTCAATATCTTTACAACTTGTTACTATTGCGTTTATTTTGTAGTTCATTGTCGTTTCACTTCTAGTTTGAGTTTAGGACAGTTTTTCAATGTTGTTTCTATGCTTGGTTGTTCGAGCGGTGAAAAAGAGTTTCCGTCTTTTGACACGTTTCCTTTGTTTCCTAAAACACATTCGTTTGGGTTAATTGTGCAAGAGTTCATTTTTCCGTCGCGGTTCAGGTATTCGCATAAGGTAGAGATACTTCCTAACTGTGCTTGTGGGACATTGAATTTTTTCATTACGGTTCCTTCCATTCAACCTTTTTCCATTTCTCGTCCAGTTCGTTTAAGATGTCGTCGATTGAGTAGAATCCCCAACAAGAATCTTTGTCTGTTTTTATTTCGTGGCCACAACATTTGCAGTTTTCTGTTGTGTAGAGATTGAATCCGTAAACTTCGCCGCTTAAGAATTGATTGTACGTGCTGATCTCGTTTTCAAGCATGGTTCTAGCTTTTGATACCAGTTTTCCCGTCACACGTTTGACGCTGTATTCATCTTTTAGCGTTTCATAAGTCACGTAAATGAATCCTACTTGTCCGGCATCCCATCTGTCGTTGAACGGGTATCCGTTGTTGGTACTTAACGAGATTCCGCTGTGATCGTACATGTAGATCGGTAGTACGACGGCCTTGTTTTCTTTTAGCCACAACTCAAAATCTGAAGGTGTTTGAAACTCATGTTTGTCGCCGAGAACATAACGTTTGTGCCAACATACAATTATGCCTAAGTTGTCGTCGCCTCGTGGATCGATAGGGTCTTCGTCTGTGTGAATTTCTAAGATTTCGTTTCCGATTTGCGCGTTTTTGATTAACATAGTATTCATAGTATTAAAACTGCTTTAAAAACATTTCGTTTTTCATGGTGTTTCACCGAAAAGGACGTTACCAAGTTCTCCGAATCAAAAAAGAAGCGAGTTTTGATAACAAAAATCACTTCATATCCCTCGGCGCTTTTTCGGATTATGATTATTATTCTATTGTTGGGTTCTATACGAATTTAAGAGTAACATTTTAATACTATTAAGATTAATACTAACAAAAGGGGGTGAATGTGTATGGAAGTAATCGTGTGTGAGTGTCCTGTTGCGACGTGTCGTTATCGTTGGAAGTCGCGCGTTTCCCATCCGAAGGAGTGTCCTTCATGTAAGCATCGTTTTGATTCTAATTGGGGGTTGGCGCTTATCACTCGGCGGTCGAAGGTTTCGAGCGTTGATGATTTGAAGAAGCTAAAGAAAGAACTCGATGACTGGAACGTTAAAGGCCGTTTTTCTTAGTGTCCGCATTTAGGGCAATGTTTAGGTATTGTCGTTGAACATCCGAGACACACTATCTCTTTACATTCTTCGCAGATGATATAAGGCACCGATTTATTTATTTTCAAACATAACATTTTTGTTCTCCCATCCTCAAAATACTACTATGAACGGAACCTTTTAATCGTTGCGGTGAAGGGAGAGAGAGATGAGTTAAAGTGAAGGGTTCTTTAAAACCTTTCTTTGTGTTCCGCCGCCGCATCGTGGACATGGATTCGGGACTTTATTGATTTTCAGAAGTTGTCCGACTGATCCGATGGACATGATCGTTATATGTGGTGGAAGTTTCGCGTGGCATTTGGAGCATTCATAATAGATTTTGTTTTTACATTGTTCATTTTCTTTTGAGATTACCATTATAGGTGGATGTCTCATTTTATCGCCCCATCTTCTTGAGAACTTTGTCGATGTGTTTCTTTTTTCGTTTAGGTTGAGGAATATTCATTGTCCATAATGCTTCTTCGGCAAGTATCGTGGCCGCCGATAGAATGATTTTTACTCGTTATTCCATATCAGTTGCGTTTGAATTCAAATCCATCCTCTTCCTTTACAGTTGGGGCAAGGCACCGTTCCAGCGAGTTGAGTTCCATCCAGCAACATTTGAGTAACAACGACAGTCTTCTTTCCTTGACAGATGGGACATGGATATGCGGGCATTCTAATCATCCTCTGGTTTTTTTCGGATGTCAAAGTTTCGTTTTTCGTGGCCGCTTCGTGGTTTAAAAAGCTTAGAATTTAAATTGGAACCCATTGTTGCTTTTTGACGTTTAAGGTTTTGTTCACGGATTCTATTTTGTCTAAGTTGATGTATAGTTTTTTCAACGCCTCGGTCGAAAGCTTGTTGATTGTTTGGATGGAAGAAGGGTTTCTCTTCATCATACTTTTTTGGTTGCGGTGTCGGCGGTTCGATTCCGGCGGGTTTTGCAATGACTATGTTTTCAGATTCAAATAGCCATTTGAAGAATTTTTTGAGTTTTTCAAACATTTTGGTTCACCGGTGATTTTGTTAGTGTAAAATAGTATGGTGGAATTTCTTCACTTTTACACACTTCTTTGAATGAGTCGCTTTCAACGATTAACGTAATGCCGATGGGGTCGGAATATATGGCGATGATTCTGGCGTCTTTTGGAAGAGGGTTCATTATTTCGAGTTTAAATTTTGGATTTGGCGACAATGCGTCGATGATGTCTGTTAAGAAAGTTTGTGGAATGAAGATTTTTTGTATTTTTAAACGTTCGTTTCTCATGTTTTTAGCCTCGGAACTATTGTGCATCGGCACTCTGGATGCTCCGGCGGCACTCCCACTTCCTCGACGGGTTGCCGATGTTTTGGTTCGCATTCGTCGCATACTTTGAAGTCGTGTGCCGTGATCCACGTCATGTCGAATCCCGCGTTTTCATAGCGGCGTTGAGCCGTCCGATTGAACGCTCTCATAGTTTCCGTTCGCGCGATGAGTACGCCGCGGTTTGTTTTTGCGTTGAGGACTTCGGCGACGGCTGCTCCGATTTGTTGGCTGCTGCCGCCGATGTTTTCTTTGATGGCTCGAACTGCGTCTTTGAGAATCGCGTCGCTCCATTTTGACACATATCCCTTGACGCCGTTATACATTTCAATGTATAACTCTTCGTTGTTGGGCGTCCACTCTGTTGCGAAATGGAAGCTTGGTGACAGTCGGTTCATTTCTTCTGTCGCGTAGAAGTCTCCTTTAACCATGAAGAAGTACAACGATTGTTCGAACAGCAACATGATGTCTTCTTGCATGAGTATCAGTTGTAGCCGCAACTCTGTTTCTGTTGTCGGCGGATTTAACGCCAGTACGGTCGCTCGTTCTTCTACTCGGTTGCTGAGTTCGTTCCAGTGAACTAAAGTTCTTGTTGGGTCGGGGTCGGTTGATGGTTCAATAGAAGGACGTTTGAACTGTTCGTTTGTTAACGCCCTCGTGATCGGCGTTCTATATTCTAGTGTGAGTTCCAGTTTGAAGGCGGTTGCAGGAATATTGTTTCGAATATAGTTGAGTAGTTCTTCGACGGTGTTGAACGTTTTGAGCGTTTTCTGCTTTGCTCCTTTTCCAATTGGGGCGGTTTCAAAGCTTTTAGGATCAAAACTTTTTCTGTCGAAACCCATGTTTAAAATCTCCGTACAAATTGTGGAATGTTTAGATTTCGAGGCTGACATCGTGGCATTCTACGCGGCTCAAGCTTCGGCTCCCTCCGATGAGCCATGATTTGAACGCTATTCGGATTCCTAGCAGAAGGAGCAGCCTCTCCACCTGACCCAGAGGTTCCAGAAAGCGTATGAGTGTGGGCCACGGCGCTTGAAACAACTGCTGCGGTGTGTCCGTGGCTTTTGTTTCGAGCGCACTTAGCATCACTTACAATGATGCTGCTAGGAGTGTGATAATGTTGGTCTCCAGAGTTTGACGTAAATGAAAACGTGTGAGTGTGAACATCCGGCGTAGCTCCACTATCACCATTGCCAGTGTTCGCGGCTGAAATAGTGTGAGCATGAGCGGCTCCCTGAGAATCCACGGTTCCCCCTGAAACTGGATGAGTGTGAGTGTCTAAGTCAGAGCATCTAGAGCAATCTTTTGCGTCTGTGGGTGTTGTTGAAGTGTGGTCTGTGTGAGCGGCTCCCCCATTATCCATGCTAGAAAGCGTTATGGCGTGAACGTGAACCCACCAATTCGGGCTTCCAAGATTAGCAGAACCAAAAGCTAAGACGCAGTTTGCGTGACTATGGCTTCCGCCTAAGCTGAGTGTGACAAGATGATTGTGAGCGGGCGCGGAAGTATATCCACAAGCCGTATTGCTAGAGGTAATGGTGTGAGAGTGAGTTGTCGTGGAACTTGTGACCGTTGCATTCGTATGATTGTGGCTATGATGCTCCAAAACTTCAACTTTGTGACCATGAGCATTAATAGACGTTGAAACCAACGACGGAGGATGAATATGCAATCCTCTTCGCTTGTTAATCCAAATTGTTGATGGAAGATGAACGCCGAGCAATAAGTTTAGTGCTAGAAGATTCAAGCAAATGTCACCGCTTGAGTACAGACTACTTCAACCGTCAAATCTGCTCCCGCAACTGTTCCACCAATAGCGTCCACATCGATTGTCACTATATCATCCTCTATGAGTCCAGTAATGTCGGGCGTTGAACTATCGTCAATAGCAAATCCTCCCGCCACTGTGATGCTTGGCCGTCCACCTTGAGTTGTGAAGATTGTAGTACCATTCTTATTCACATCCACTGTGACAGCGCTTCCGGCTCCTGTCGGCTTAGTCTTCACAACGATTTTGACCTTCACGATTGTTAACGTTCCATCCACAAGAAGCGCCGGAGCCGCAGACGCCAAAACAGCCAATGTTCCAACAACTGAGAATGTTAAGGTTCTAGTGATCGTTATGGTGTCGCCGCTGACTATCAATTTTTTCCACGTTACAGTCATGTGAGTTTAACCTCACGTTCTTGTTGCACCATTTTCACTTTTGCGTCTAACGCTTCGTGCAAAGCGATTTCTAAAGCGATTATTATTTCATCGATGTGTGCTTTTTCTTTCGCCATGATGTCAACTATTTGATTGTAGATGAGCGCAATTTTCTGATTTTTTTCTGACATTGTTTTACCTCATTACATGTTTTCCCAAAAAAAAGAGGGGAAAATTATGCGATTACCGTACACACGTATGGGTGCAGGTCGCCTGTTTTGAAGTAGATTTTTCCGAGGACGGGTGTTGCAGGATCAGTTGCATTATTTTCTAGTACAGCATTTTCTAGTTGTTGACCGTTGACTTCTAGTTTGGCTGAGAGAGGTTCGATGTGTTCGCTTCCTACTGCGTCGTCAGCGATTTTTGTGGCGTCCACCGCATCCGCGTTTATCTTTGCTGTTTCCACAACATTTGATGCTAAAACCGCTGCTACGTCTACCGCTCCGTTTGCGAGTCTGTGAACGTGGTCGTGTCTGGCGGCGTCGGTTGCTACTCCTTGAGCGGCCGTTGTTCCGACGTCGTGTGGAACCTCATCGCTGAGTGTTGCTACTTCGTCGAGATAGGCGAGTTTTTTCCATGTTACTGTCATCAAATCACCTCCGTTCCAATGTATATGTGTCCATCAGTGAGGAAGAGAACGATTTTTCCCATTGTGACTGATGGTAACGTTACGACTTGTTCGATCTCTGAGATGCTGAATTCGGAAGCATGTTTGCTGTCCACCATATCCGCATTCACGAGGCTGCCGTGTCCTTCTTTGAGGACGACTTCGAGTTCGTCGTATCCAACTTTCGGCTCCGTTGGTTTGCGGGTTCGAAGCGGCAACTTAATCGCCTCTGAGCGGTGAGTTCACCACTCTTTCACAATTCGAGGAGAAAGGAGAAGGTTTCGAATCAACTGAGGCTTCGACGTTGCCGCTTAACGCCCGCACCCACTGTTCATATAGTTTCACGACGAGTTTTCCGTTGTCGGTTATGTGATATCTTTTTCTTTTTGAAACTCTATAATGTGAACCGTGTTTTTTTGGCGGTTCTGTGGTTTCTTCAACGAATTTTCGTGCAATCAATTCTTTTAGTAGCCGCATTAGTTGGGTAACGTTGATGCCTGTTTTTTGCATGATATGTGTTTGGATTATGGTGGGATGCGTTCGGATGCAATCGAGCGCTGCGATGTATAACTCATTCGGGTTGCGTCTCATCTTTTGGTGGCACCTTCGTTAACAGTTTACGCACCGCATTCTCGTCGATTTTCATTCCGAGGATGTCGCTCAATTCTTTGGTTCCGAATGCGCCGTAGAACCATGATTGGCACACTTGTTGGATCGCCTTCGACATTGAAGGGTTCATGTTGCCCCATGAGAGTTCCGGCAATGCCTTCGATTTTCGGTACTCGTTGACTGTCGCCGTTCCCCATTCGAATTTCTTCTGCCAAGTTTCCAGTTCCCCCAGTTCCGCGAGTTTGTCGATGATATCGAAGTGGAAGTAAACCGTTGGTTTTTCGTTGGCGCCGAAGAATTCAGGGATGAGTTGTTGGTTGATTGCTTCTTCGATTAGGAGCAACTTCGGCCGCACCGTTTCCCGCATAAACTTGGTGTCTTCTTCCATCACTGATCCCTTAGTGTCCTTAGCGCCCGTTCCGATTCCGCCGTGTGGCACGTTGAACGTGCGATACACGAGTTCCGTAAACCATTTTTGGCTGTCGAGAAATTCGAGGTCGCGGAAACTCGTAATAAATGGAACCCACGTTGTCTTCGTGTTTATCATTGCTTGTTTGTAGAGTTTGTTTTTCTGTGTGTTCGCCCAATATGCTTTGAATGAGTCAAAATCTTGGTTGTTCATTCCTTCGAATCCCATGATACCCGATGGAATGCCGCCCTTTCGGAAGATGAGTTCTTGTGCTTCAATTCCTTTTATCATGTTGCGGCAGATGAGGCGGATCGATTCAACGGGGCTTTCGCCGTAGTTGCTGTCGCTTCGTGGGTTCGCGGAAATGTATATGAGTTCTCGCGGTTCAAGTCGGATGGGGTCAACGATTCCGCTGTAGAAGTATTGCCAGTATCCTAAAACTCGGCCGTATTTGTCGGGTTCCTTCGTGAATGTGCTTCCGTCGCGGCTGTAGAGTTGGACAACTTTGTTCTTCACGTATTTGCCGAAAACTTTGACGATGGCGCCAGCGTCGAGGTCGAGGATGTCCATCACTGTCGCCGTAAGTAGTTGCATGAACGATTCTTTGTTTGTGTTCGGGTTCCTTAAAAGTTGGGCGATCTCTGTGATCTTTGCAGTTTCAACCGTTTTTGGATCGACGGGTAAAAGGTTCCATTCACATGAGGCAACGGCGTTGGCGATGCGTTGTTTACATTGCCATACAATGGCGCTGCTTCCGAGTAATCGCATTTCGGCGGCGTTGAAGATTTCTCCGTTTCGCATTCTTCGAACGGAACCGTGTGGTGGGTTCATCATCCAGTAGGGCATTTGCACTTTCATTTCGGGGTCGTCGTTTTCCGCATTGTATCCAAGTAATCGTTGTTTTAACGGTTCTTTGAAGAATGGAGTTCGTAGTTCATATCCCTTGATTTTCATTTAGGATTTCTCCTGTTTTGAATTGATGCCTAAAAGGAGACATTCGACGAATTTTCCGCTTCGTGTTTTTGATTCGAATTGTTTTTCGATCGTGGTTAAAACAGATGTGGGTACGCTGATGCATACGTTGACTTTCATTATTTTTAATTTGGTGATAAGTTTTTTCTCCTAGCCATAATAATCATAGTATTAGTATTTAAGGATTTCGGAACTACATAAAAAGTAATGTTTAAATATTAGAATACTATGATTATGAGGATGGTGTTAAAGTGCCTGAATTATGTGGAGATTGTACGAATCCAACTTTTTGTCAAGATTGTAGAAAGGATCGAGTAGTCGTAACTACTCCGATTACCCGCGCTTTTGACGTGAAAAGTGCCGATGGCACCATTCGTCATATCATCGTGGGTTACGGCGTTCTTTTGAACGAACTTGATAGTTTTGGAACTGCGTTGTCGCGGGAACTTGTCGAAGGTTCTATTCCTCTCCTTCGCAAGTATCCCGCTGTGCGCTATATGCATCACGAACCTTTCGGTCGCATAGTTTTCGATGAAATAATCGAAGGGTTTCACACGCAACTTGATGATAACGGATTTTTTGTTGTTGCCGAGATTGGCGCTAATTTTGAGAAAGAATTCAGTCTCATACGAAGTGGCGGATGGGGTTTCTCGTGGGGAATGTTTCCGACCGCGCCACCCGTTCAAAAGGAAGTGGGCGGCAAAACAGGCCAAGTTTACGAGAAGGGACGTGTTTACGAGATTTCCGTCGTGGACGTTCCCTCGCAACCTAACGCCAGTATCACGGTCATAAGGGGGAAAATGACAATGAGTGAAACAGAAAAAGGAAAAACATACACTAAAGAAGAGTTCGACAAACAACTACTTGAAGCAGAGAAACGAATTACTGACAACATAACTCGAACGTTCAATGCGAAGAATTCTGCTACGGGTTTTGACACTTCTATTAAAGAGATGGAGCAACGGCTTCAGCTTTTTGTGGAACGAAAACTTGCGGAGCAGACGCCAGAAAAAAGTCGTGTCGATCACACTTTTGAAGGCGTGAACACGAAGTTGTCTGAAATGGATCAAAGAATCGTGAAGCTGAAGGGAATCGAGAAACAGATGAAAACCGTCGGCGAGGACACTAAAGCGTTGTCTCTAAAGATCGCTGTTTATGAGAAGCAGCGTGAAACTCTCGTGAATACCGTCACTGAGACGGTTGAGAAAACTTTGGGGCAATCGTTGGGCGCGCTCAATGAAAGAGTTGCGGCCATAGAAAATTCGCCTGATCTCCATAGTCCCGCAACGTTGGCCGAAAACGAATCAGTTAACAGGGGGATGGGATTCATAGCGATGGTTGAAGCCGCTAGGAAGGGGACTCCGCAATGAGAGGCTTCGGACTAGAGGAAGAGTTCAAACCGCGACGTATTCAACTGGACTACTCGAAGCTTCTGGTTGATCCTGACGACCCGTGGAAGAGTGAACCCGATCCTTTCATAAAACGGTTCAACGGTAAAACCTATTATGATCCGTGGGTTGGCATCGACTATACGCCGAACGGCTGGCTCAAGAATAATCGTGCCGTTGAAAGGGCGATTTGGGCTTACGCTTCATCCTCGCAGACGGTTCCGACTATACTACCCACCTTCCTTGATCCGACGTTTACATACGCTGTTCCGACTGATGCTCCCCTCTACGCAGCGTTGCCCCGTAAGGCTTCGTTGGGTGCGATGGAAAGCTACACTAGGATCACCGCTTTAGGTTCACCATCCGGCACTGGATACTGGAAGACTGAGACGGAAGCTGTTGATCCCGTGGCGCCTACTGTGGCTCGCGTTAACGGCCAAAAAGTTATCGCTGAGACTTGGGGTGGCGTAACTGGTTTTCAACGTGCTGCCGCTGAAGGATTCAAGGATATGCTTGAAGAGGCTCATCGGGAACGGTTAACCGGACTCCTGACGGACGGCCTCGAAGATGGATGCTTGAACGGTGCGGGAAGCACTATTTACAACGCTGGATTGTTGACGACTCAAGGCACTACGAACAGAGTGGCGGGTGGTTCTGCTGCTCCGACGCTTGCTGAAATCCAAGAAGTCATTCGAACAGTGTGGACAGCGGGTGGAGACTTGGAATCATACGGTTTCGCTGTGACTGATCCGACGAACTACGACTATGTGAAGAACCTCGTCAGCGAATACTTAGGCTACGTGAACGTTGAGAACTATGATTTGCCGTGGGGACTCAAGACGTTTTCGGTTCAAGGAATTCCGTTCTTGAAGAGTCGCAAGATGCCGACTGGAGCGAACGTGAAGAAAATCCTGTTCGTGGATAGACGTTACGCTTACAACGCCATCCTGACGGATGTGACAACTGAACTTTACGGTAAGATCAAAGACGAACAAAACTTTGCGATCAAGTGGTATGGTCGAACGATAAATCGGGCGCCTGAATTCTGCGGCGTCATAGACGCCCTCGCATAGCGGCGGATCACCGTTATGGGAGCGCTCACATCCTTAACCCATCTTTTAAGTTGGGTAAACGTGATCCAAAAACCCTCTAAGGGGGAAACAGAGTGATAAAACCTGAACAAGTAGTTAAAAGCGACAATCCGATCAGCAACGGGAACAGCACCATTTTCTGCGGGCAATGGTATCCATACGTTGTCGCCCACATTAAGGGCATCAGCGTTGGTGCCGCCGCGACGATCACCGTGGAACTTCAAGGTTCAATGGTGGCGACGACAGGGTTCATAACGATTGCTTCGGAAGTCATCAGTGTTGGAACTGGTGCCGTAGTTAAAATCGTGAAACCAACGAGTGAATGGTGGCTGTACTATCGGCTCAAGATTTCGACGAGTGACGGTACGAGCTACATAACCGACGCCTACATTGGGGCGGGGGGCGCTTAGAATGGTTCTTGAATCGTTCAAAGTTGAAGTGCAGCGACGCTTCACAGTGTTAGCTTCCGCCTTTCAAGACTATCAGGCGGCAACGATGGCCGCTTTGAATGAAGCTGAAGCACTATTGGCGATAAACAAAAAGGAGAGTGAAAAGAACGATAAGAAGCATACAAGTGTTCACGACTAAGACTGGCACCGGAGAATCGACTGAGGTTCAAGCGCATCAACTCTACAAAGGGCAACGTGTTCGTCTTCCAGTGATGGCCAAATACGTTATGACTGTCGGTGGGACGCCGACGATAACCCTCGCACTTCAAGGATTACGTTTGGCGGACAACACATGGATCGAGTTGGCTGCTGCAACGAAAACCGTAGCTGGAACCTACTACTTAACGAGTGGAGTTCCAAAGAAGTGCCACCGCTACCGATTAAGCATTAGTGCCAACACTAACGTTACCGTCACATCCGCTCACATAGGCGTTGGGATGGTGCAAAACTAGATGTCTTCTCTCATGTGGATCGAGAAGCATCAACAACGCATTAGGGCCGTCCTCGAAGCCATCGAAAAGAAGGGCGCCCAACGACATAGGGAACTCATAAACGTGTGGATGCAGAACGGCGGAAACGGCGTTTCTTTCAACCAGTCGCTCTCTTTCTTGAAACGTAAAGGCTTCTTGGTGAAGCAGGATTTGGAACACAAACAGTCCCCGTATAAGTTGACGGATCAAGGTCGCAAATATTTGGAAGGATTGAAAGCATGAACAAACTGCAAGAAGCGGCAATTTGGGTTACGGTAGCCCTACTTCTCGTTGGAGCCGTTTTCACGTTGGCCGTCGAAGGCTTCAAAACCATCGACACTTCAACGTTGCCGAGTGTAATCGCGGATGCGATTATCACGGTGAGAACTGTTTTCAGCGGTGGAGTAATAGCGGTTTTCGTGACTTGGATTGCGAACTTGACTGGATACGCATGGAATTGGCTTGACAATAGGTTAGCGCAAGAATCAGCAGCAACAATAATCGATCTTGAATACAAATGGACGAAGCTTGCGAAGACGTTTACGTACTACTTGGGCGGCAGCATAATTTTCATAGCGCTGTTGCCTGATCCGTGGCGGAACGTTTTCTTGGCGTTCCAATTTGTGATCCAGTTGGTTTTGAGCAATCTGAATCGTGTGGCCGCTTTGTTTCAGAAAGCGAAAACAAAGGGGAAGTAAGTTTATGACTGAATCCCCTAACTCCCATCTTTTTATGGAACTTGGAAAGTATAGTCGCGTCATCGTTGACGATCACAATGTTATGTGGCAACTGTTTGAGTTTCCCGAAAGCCTCAACGTTTCGAAGCCCCGCTTTTGGATGTTTTGGCGGGCGCCCTCGTGCCGCGTTCTCTGCGGCGGAAACTGGAATCGAACTCATCTTGGGTGTCCGTGGTGTCGGCTTCAACGGGCGTATTTCAACAAGGTTCCACGAAAGATTAAAGTCGTGTGTTATCTTCAATTTCTTAAACCTGATACGGGAAGAATTGTTTCTCGTGTTCGTAGAGTTTTTCTTTCGGTTGCGGAGACGTTGAGTAATATATGAACGAAGGGGGTGAAAAAGTGATCGAGGAAGAAGAAGATGAGTTTGAAGACACTGATCCAGAAAACGAAGACTTAGAAGAATAGAATTACATAGTTTCCAACTTTTTTCTTTCTTTTTGATTTAACTTATTGTCTAGTTCTTACGCATAAACTTAAATTTACTGCTCTTTTTAAGGCAATAGTTTAAGTAGTTCTACATCATAGTAATCATAGGAATTGAAATGATAAACGATCCAGTTGAACGTTGGAAGAGTCGTCTCGGCGACAGCACTT
>Ga0315284_10000773_pt1 | contig 44069 bp, 61 predicted proteins | sample YL17G09_16_MG_FD_203696 | JGI IMG/M metagenome (GOLD analysis project Ga0315284, IMG submission 203696) | Sediment microbial communities from Yellowstone Lake, YNP, Wyoming, USA - YL17G09_16 | ecosystem: Environmental > Aquatic > Freshwater > Lake > Sediment | place: USA: Wyoming | collected...
CACACACTCTAAATCCATTACCTCTGCCCTTGCCTGCCGATCCTCTCTATCCACGTTTTCTATCTTGGCGCGTGCGTCGAGGAGATCAAGGAGTGCCATATGGTGCGGACCTCCCCGCCCCAAAGAGTTCTCGCAAAGCCGAATCCGCAGGCGTATGTCCGTGTTGCTCACTCTCTCACTCATCATCCCTCCTTTACGCTGTCCCGTGTGCTCTGTGCGAGCACCCGCGCAGTCTCAGCGAGCACGTCGAGCACGCTTTGGCGCAACGACGCACGTTTCGCTTCGAGCTTGACGCGCGCGCCAAGGCGTTCGCCCTCGCGCTCTAGCTCGACGATGCGCTCGCGTAGGTCCTGCTCGACGTCGAATTGCTTCTCGATAACGATTGTGCATGGAAAACTGGCGCCCACAGGGTCAAGGCCGTTGTCGAAGAGCAACACGAGCACAGGCTCGCGTGCAGAATCGAGGCAGTCGAGGTGCGCGTGCTTGAGTAGCCAGCGCTCGTCAATTCCCTGCTTCATGCGCAGGTGGCCAATTTCTCCGCCTGTCGTGAGCCAGAGTTTGATTAGTTCCCCTGAGATTCTAACCTCTCGCATGATCCCTCCTTAGTACATCTTCGAGTGCGCGAGTTTACAACCAAGCCACGCACCCACGAGCGCGATTCCGGCGCCCAGCAAGAACGAAACAAGGTCAATCTTCATAGAGCCTCCTGTTGTATCTGCTCGCAAGCGCCAGCCCTATGAGCGCGACGATGATAAAGAAGACCCAGAGGCCGACTGCAAGCAAAAAGCCGCGCCAGAAGTCGCTCATGTTTTTTTCGCTTTCTTCGCTTTGTGTGTTGCTGTCTGCTGCTCGACAAAGCTCGCTATCTGTCGCAGACAAGCCTGCTCGAAGACAGCATAGAACGATGGTGAGAGGACGTAGCACCGCCAAGCCGTCCACCACATGACATAGCCGAGCGATGTTTTCTTGCCTGCTTTCTCGCGCACGTTCCAGAGCTTTGTGCGCCTGTGTGGGTCGCCTTTTACTTCGACAAACTTTATGAACTCGTCTGCTTGCATGATTCACCTCCCGGGGAAGCATGCCGTGAGGTCGCGCTGTAGACTCTCGATGACCTCCTGCGCCTTGTTAAGCTCTATGTTGACGCTTTGCTGCAACTCTCTGACGGCCGTTTCTGTGTCATTGAGTCTGTCCTCGAGCCGTTTATTCTCTATCAGCAAAACGTTACGCTCTTGCTCTGCTGTTTCTTGCGCTTGTCGAGCAGCGACGCATTCATGCTCTGCTGCAAGCGCGCGAGCGATAGCGTCCTCGTATTGTTGCCAAAGCGGTGCGGCGGGCTCGACTTTGAATCCCAGCAGCAGCAGTAGTCGCTCGTGTAGTTTCATGGCACTGCAATCAGCCACACGGGCACGAGCGCCGTGACGCTTGCGAGATTAAGCCAGACGTCTCGCCCCTCGCAACCGTGCTCGTGTAGCTTCACCCACCCGGATGGGAGGATGTCACTGACGCGCCATGGGCATGTCCCCGGGACCTGCGGAATCATGAAGTAGCGCCCCACCTCGATAAAGCTGGGAATGCACGCGCTCCCGCATTCAGGTCCAGGTGTCGGCGTCGGCCTTTCTTTACAGCACGTTATGCAATCGCTCGTGCGACCGAGGCCAGCATAGCCCTCTGGGCAAGAGTCAGTATTGACGCATAGGTCGCCGCCCCTGTCTGTGCAGCGCGTGGGCTGTGTCGGCGTCACGGTCGGCGTGTGCGTCGGGGTAGAGGTCATGGTGGGTGTAGGCGTCGGCGTCGCAGGCAACGTCGGCGTAGGAGTTGGCGTTTTCGTGCAGACTTTCGTCGGTGTGCGTGTCGGTGTCGTTATACATTGTGGAGTTGTCTCGCCCATTGCCGCGAGCGCTGCGAGCATGAGCACGGCGAGAATTGCGAACACGAGCCACCATTTCGTCTGCTTCATTTTGTCCTCCCTTTCTCTTCTGTTTCGTTCACCGCGCGGGGCTCGAGGAACGGGTAGATGCCCGTCTTGCCCCCATGCCGCCAGACAAGTTTCAAGACGTGGCCCGGGGGATAGCGGCGCGCGTCGCTCGTCAAGTCTTGCAGGATGACGTCGAGTCTCACGCTGACAAACTTCGAGGGCCAGCGCTTGAGTATGAACTGTGGGAAGAAACGCTCGCGCACGCCCTGCCACCAGGTTGCTGGCCATGCAAACTCGCCCAGCTTGGTCGACCAGAACGAGAGCGACAACTCAAGCACGAGCGCTTCTGCTGCGCTGTTATACGCGATGCGACCGTCCGCCGCTTCGAGCAGCGCAAGAGGAATCTGTCGCTGCGCATGCACGCGCAGCACTTGCAGCGCTAACTCTTTCTTCTCTTGCGTACCCTCGGGGGCGTTCGTGTGTTCGACTTCGTCGGGCTTCGAGTGGTGGCGGTGCAGTCTTGGCATCATGTTTCCTCTGTGCGTCATGTTTCCTCCTCTCTCACTTCTGACTTAGGTAGAAAGGCGCCTCGAGCCATGCCCAGCCGCAGGATGGACACTCTGCACATATAGAAACCGAAGCGCCCATTTGCTCAACTGCTGGCCAGCTACAGACGAAGCAACCGATCCTTCGCCGCGGTTGCGGGGGTACAGCAGCGACTCCGGTAGCCCGCGCGAAGGGATGACCACACATTGGACATTGCTTCACTGCATTGAACGCATATACACTCACCGTGTCAAGACCTATCACTTCTAGCATTTCTTTTCCTTTCTTTCCCACTCGACACTTCTCAGCGTCACCGCGATGTTGAGCCAGAGCAGCGCGAGGACTAAGATCGTGCAACCTAGCTCTGCTTCACCTAGGATGATCTTGACCCATTCGTAGGTGCTCATAGCTTCGTCCTTTTCGCGAGCAGCGGACCCGCCCGGCGTAGTGCATCAGCAGGTGTCAGTGAAGCGGCGGCCAAAACTCTGCGCTCGTATGCTTCCGCGATTTGCTCGCCGAGGTTTACAAAACCTCGCTGGCTCCCTAGGGCGATGTCGAGCAACGACAATAGACACGCGCAATCGTCAGCACTCGTGACTACCACGGCAACGCACCCTGCGTCCCGCCATTGTCTGATTCTGTGCTGCTGGAGGAGGGTCGGGTCTTGCCCTTTCTTTTTGACTTCGAGCTTGAGTGCGAAACTGCGGTAGACGGCGTCAATGTCGGGCTCGCCGGTTGTACCATAGGCGGTACCGTGCCTCTTGACTGCTCTGCAGCGGTTTCTGCTGTTGAGGTAGATGAGACAGGCGGTAACGATTGCTTTTTCTCTTTGCTTGGGCATAGGGCCTCTTCTACTTTCTTCGCTATGAAGCGACACGCCGCGAGGTCGTTTCTGCTCGTGGCTTTGTTAAACGTAGACTCTAGCTGAGTGGGTATTTGCTTGTCGTGCTTTGCTTCAAGCGCGAGAAGTGAGCGAATCAAGACGCGAATTTCTGACTGCATGTCACACCCCCCATGCTACGGCGCACCCATAGCTCCTGGTAAGCAGTACGAGCTTCTCCTTTGCGCGCGTCATGCCGACATAGAATGTACGCAACACAGCATCGCGCGCTTCTGCTGTCGAGAAATTGTACTCGTTGTCAGCAGCCAAGCTCGTGTCGGGCGCGAGATAGACGACGTCTACTTCACCTCCTTTGACGCTGTGAATCGTGCCAACGACCAACTTAGGCTGTTCAATGAGCGCAGAGGCGCCGAAACGCTGCAGCACTGTCGCAGGGTAGGCGAACGCGCGTTGTTTCTTAGAGAGCAAGCGCTCAAGGTAGTACGGGACATCCCCATCAAGTGCGCGCAGTAGGAACTCCTCAGGCAACAACTTCGCAAGCTCTGCGAAATCCGCTGTTGTCGTTTCGTGCTTTTTGTCGTGCAACGCTTTCTTCGTGCCTCGCTCGCCTAAATGCTCAGCGGCAATTGGGTCTATGAAGTGCGCGACGTCTTGCCACGTCCATGAGTGTGCGTGCTCGCCTAGTCGCGAACTATCAGGGCGAATGTATGCGAGCAAACGCTCTGCTGCTGATGTTGAGTTTGAGCGTCGCAGCAGCGGGTTCCAGTCTGCACGTTTCGTGCGGTAGTGATTGCAGAAAGGAATGCCTAAGCAACGAAGCTCTTCGATAAACGGGGCGAGCATGTAGCCGCACGACGCGAGCACCATGATTCGCTTACCACGCGCAAGGTCGTTCTCGATGGCATCGAGCAATCGAGCGTCTGCTGAGTCGCCGCTGCGCAGTTTCGCTGCTGAGAACTCGACACTGCCTTCTTCGTCACGCGCTGCATACTCTTTCTGCTGTCTGTAACTGATTTGGTGTACCCAGCGCTCGGTGTAGTTCTGTATTGCGCGCGGGAGACGGTAGCTCTGCTTGAGAGTAATAATCTGCTCAATGGGCAGTTCAGGCTTCAAGAATGCCTCGGGAGTCGCGCCTCTGAATCCGTAAATAGCCTGGTCGTCGTCACCTGCAATAACTACGCGCTCTGTCTGCGCGCCCCATTGGCGAAGTAGTTTCAGTTCCAGCGCGGTGCTGTCTTGCACCTCGTCCATGAATATAACCTCTGGGTCATTGGGCGCCGCGCCAAAGTCGTTGAGTGCCCGCTGTATCATATCGGTGAAGTCTACTGTTGCCGTCTTGTCTTTCCAGTCCTCCCACTTCTGCGCAAACTCGCGCACAGGATACGGCCAGAATTCGGCAGGGATGACGCGCGCGCGCAACGAGTCGAGTTTCTGCAGAAGGTCGTCGCCTCTCGATTCTATCGCACGCTCTGAGCCCAGGTCGTCGGGGTCGAAGCTGTCGCCCTTGATTGCGAAGTCGGGGAACACCTTATTGAATTCGTCAAGGGTTTCGCCGACAAGTTTGGGCCTGCCCAGGGCGTGATAGCAGACCTTGTGCATAGTGCCAACATGCTCATCAGGCACCGGAAGCTCGCGCCCTGCTATCTCAACTGCACCTGCCTTGGTGAAGCTCATGACTAGCAGTTTCGTCGGGTCACGTTTCAGCGCTGCGCGCTTTATCTCATTTGAGAGTTTGCGCGTCTTGCCCGTGCCCGGGGGGCCAAAAATTCGATATTCAATGCTTGCGCTTGTCATGCAATACCTCTTTCGCTGAGAGGATAGTGGTAACGCGCCAGCAACTTCGCGACGTCCTGCCCTGCGTCGCGAGTGTGAGCATGACTGTCTGAGGGTTGATCCCGAGTAGCGACATAGCTCGGCTGAAACGGCGATTTGTGAGGTCGCCAAGTCGCTTGCTCTTGTACCACTCGCGAAAATGCGAACCCACCAGAAATGTCTCGCCCTCTCTGACGAATGGGTGTTCCCCGTCTGGGTCGTGTCCTTCAGGAGTGACAGAGACGCTGAGTAGGTACTGCGCGATAGCTTCGCGAATCTCGCCGTGCTCTGTCATATCGTCAGGGAGCGTCGTCGTCTCGCAGACATCGAGCATGCCCTGCACAAGCTTCTCAAAATCTGCATTCTTTAGCATGGGCATTACGACCTTAGTGCTCGATGCTATGAGTGCCCGAACATGCTTTTGCGAGAGGAGTTGCTCTGCTGACCCTATGTAAATGCGCTCCCTATTTACTAGCTCGAATGAGAATTCTGCCTCCTCGTTGGGTCGTGCAGTCATGATAACACGCGCGAGTGGTAACTTCGTCGCTCGACGCAGCCCTGCGAGTTTGTCTTCGGGGGTCGCGTCTTCTTTTGCTGCCGCTGTCACTGCGACTGCTGTCTGCGCTTGCTTACGCGCTGTTGCTATCGTTGTGCGGTAGTAGTCTGGGCGCTTCAAGCCCTCGTTGTGCTTGCGCCTGTAACTTACAAGGAGGTCGCAGATATCCTGATTGGACCAGCCTGCAAGCGCGACAATGTCGGCAAGTGCCATGTCCCATTCAGAAGCGCTCCACTTAGCAGATCGCCCGCCGAGTTTTCGGTTCCAGACCTTCTTTGCTTTCGGGTCGTTCTCTAACAACGCTTCTAGTTTCGTTGCTTCAATACCCGCCTCTTTATTGAAGACAATGTCGCCCGCTGTCTCCGTCTGCTTCTCTTCAACAGCGGGCGCATATTCGAGCAGTTCTGACGGGTTCACTGCTAACCCGTCACCTACGAGCGCGACAACGGGCTTTGCCTTCGTAACCGGTTCACCTTTGTGATTCAATGTCTCGACAACCCGCAAGACGCGGGCGAGGTCAGCAACGCTGTCAACGCTGACCCCGCATGCGTTCGCTTGCTGCTGAATGAAGGTCTGCCATGTTTTCACGACGCGCATTGCGTATCCTCTATCCTCTGCACTCGTGATAATGATAGGCTCGCGGAACCGCCAGTAGGCATGAAGGCCATGCCCTGTATCAATAATGAGGCTGGGCTGTTTCGGGAGAGTGCGTAGGAAGGCGAGCGCATCCTCTTTCGTTGCAAAATAGGTCTTGCCTGTTGCTCCTCCTTTCTGTTCGCCCGTGTCAAGGTCAATCCACGCAGCGGGCAGCACTGCAACATTCTCTGCTGTCCCGCGACCTGTCTTTGCACGCTCTGCTTGCAGGCCGACAGAGAAATAAACGTCGTGCGTCTTCGCGAGCTTGACTGCCTCAAACGCCGCAGCGTCTCGCTCGCCAGGCAATTTATACCAGCGTGAGGCCCTATCGGGCATCGTCCATAGGACGAGCCAACCTTCTGCCGACTCGTAGAGCGTTTCAAGAAATTCGCGAGCAGTCATGAATTCTCCTGCTCTTACTCGTTGACGTCACCTCTCTCGGCACGAAGCTGAGTCAATGCGGGAAGCAGCGCATCGCGGTATCCACGCACTCGCGCCGTCGTCTCTGCATCGAGCAACCCTGCAGGGCGCGCAATGATGCGGGAGTAAACGATACCGTCCGCGCTCTTCGTCTTCTCAAGCGTGAGTACCGTCTCGACTGACCAGTAGGGTCTGGCCTTGCTCGTCAGGCCGACGAGGTACTGACGCACCGCCTTCAAACTTGATGGCGGGACGACGATGCAGGTGGGAAGCAGTGAGTCTGCTTCGAGTACAAAGAGGAGCTTCATTGCTCTGCATGCTTGCGCGCGACCCTTTGTTTTCTGGCCCGGGATAACCTTGCTTCCGAATCCAGCGAGTGGGCAATCTGCGCACAACCCGCCTGGGTTGCCATGACCATTCTCACCATCGTCGCTTGCGCACTGCGGAGGTTCACTGCCTCCTGCGAATGCTTTGGCCCAGTACACTCTGACGTCACGTTGCTCAACGATCACACCTTGTATCTCTGACGCGCTGACTGTGCCTTGCTCCAAGTCGGGCTTATCCCATGCAAGCCCGCCCCCCGCTGGAACACGAATGCGCGCCAAGTCTGATGCCCTCAGGCCGCCCGACCCGACGTTCTCACGCACTGCGTCTGCGACTGTGAGACCGTCTGTTGCAGGGCGCAGCGCAAGATAACTCGGCTGTGTTTTTGTGATTGCGGCGCTTGTCTTCTGGGTTGTTCTTTCGCGAGTCATGAATCCTCCCATTTTCCAGACCAAATAGAACGCACGCTGCTAAAGTGCAGCGTGCGTGAAAACTGACGCAGAGCCACGCTTCTACTTCGGTAACTCTGTCAGGGCATCCAAGCCCTCGGCGGCGCGGACTTTGTTCAAGCGGACGAGCATCGTCGCCTTCTGGTTGGCGATACGCTCTTCCTTCTTGACGCTGGTACCGGTCGCGCGGTCGACGCTCGCGATGAGGCGCTCGACACGACCGGTGACAGCAGTAAAGCCCTTCGGCGTCATGATGCGCCCAGCCTTCTCGAAGCTCTCCAGCTTCTCGTTCACTTCGTCAAGCTGCTTGACGAAGTAGCCGATGTCCTGCTTGGGTGTTGCTATCAGCATAGGCTTGGGTTTCGGGGTTGCCTTCTTTGTTCCCTTGCTCGGCATTTTCGTTCCTCCATTTCATGCTGCGTTCACTGCGCCTTGCGTACTCTGACACTGAACTTCTCTGCAACTGTGATTGCCTCGGCCAGTCCCTCCGGTACTGGCGGGTCTCCCGCTTTGTCGCGTTCACGCACGAAAGCAGAGAGCCCTTGAACGTTAAGCTGCTCGCGGCAAAACTCGGCCAGTCCATGCGCCTTGAGTGCTTCGACTGCCCGAATCGTGTTCCCGTCTCTTGCGCCGGCCCAGAGCATGCGCTGTACCCAGAGCGTGCGCCCTTCGAGTGTGATTTTGTCCACCCCCGCTGCTGTGAACTGGGCTAGGAGCTTTATTTCCAGGTCTGCGAGCTTCTTCTTAATATCTTCTGTTGCATCTTCGAGTGAGTGTTTCTGTTCGTAGAGTTGAATGTAGCGTTGCAGGTCAGCGTTGCGCATTGTCGCCCCCTTCAACCTCGACCTCATCTTCGACGTATTTTTCGAGCAGGCGGATTATGACGCGACGAATCGAATCGTCCTGCAGCGCTGCTTTTGCCTTCACGTTACGCAAAAGCAACGGTGGCAAACTGAGGTGGTAAACAGCACGCTTCGTTTCTTGTCTGCTCTGCTGAGCGCTCGGCATGCGACTATTGTAACATCGCTTGTCAAGTGTCAAGCTCGACGTCGTCCGAGCCTCTAAGCGCAGTCGTCGGTCGGGGGCCGGAGCGCTACGCCTGAGCGCTGGTGCAGCGCAAGCTGCGTCGCAGAAGCGAGCGAGAGTGCTCGTACTAACAACATGCTCGACCCGTCTTGAACCCTTCCAGAGCGTTGGAAAGTGCCCTATAACCCGTGCAGATACAAGCACTTGCGAGCCCGTGAAACCCGTCCAGAAGTGCTTTGGATTCAATGGGTTACGCGCCGCTTGCGCTAGGAGCTTTCGAGCTTGAGCGCTCGACTTAGACATCGCGACCGTATCCTGCGCTGCTCTCAACGCATCCTGGCGCGCGCAGCGCTGCTCCAGAGGGGTTAGCGAGCACACTTGCGCATCCTTGCGAGCACGTTTTCGACAGCGTCGCGCTTCTCTTCAAGCGCTTCGAGCACTGCCTCATCCACGCTCTTGCTTGCAATCAAGTGAACGTAGACAACTGGCCGCGTCTGGCCTGGGCGATGTACGCGCGCGCATGCTTGCTCATATTCACCGAGCGAGTACCCCGTAGAATAGAAGATGCAGTAATGCGCGCGACTCATGTCAACACCCACACCCCCCGCTTGAATCTGGACAGCAAGCACGTCTGCCTCGCCCCGTTTCCAAAGTGCGAGGTCGTTTCGTCTTCCGCTTAGTTCTGCGACGCGGCGAGACTGGGCGCCTGCTTCGCGTCGAATGTTTTCGAGGTCACGAATGAAACGTGCGAACACAACAACAGGCTCGTTTGTCGCGAGGTCTTCGAGCACGTCTGCAAGTAATATTGCTTTTGCGTTTTCTCCCAAGGCGACTTCCTGGCCATCTTCTGTGCGCACAAAGCCTCCCGTCACCTGCTGCAAGCGCAGCAGCTTAACGAGAACGTTTGCTGCTGTAACTGTACCCTCTTGCACTTCTGCTATGAGTTGCGTTTCTAGGTCGCTATACACTCTGCGTGCCTCTGTTGACAACTTGCAGCGTCGCAGCAAATGCTGTACGGGCGGGAGGTCGAGCACTTCTTTACCCACTCTAAATGCGAGTGTGTCAATCTTCTCTGCAAGTTCGTCTTGATTGACGAAGCCTAAAAGCTGGTGATTCCCGTAACCTCCCATAATGGCGTAACGCATGCGAAAGCGCACGAATGAAGTACCGAAGACGCCGGGGTCTAGGAAACGAAATTGCGCATAAATATCGAGTGGTGAATGCGGCATCGGCGTCCCTGTTAAGCACAGCCTGCGCGCCGCATGCTCGCGCAATCGGTTCAAGTAGAGCGAGAAACGACCAGAGGGCGCCTTCCCTCTGTGACTCTCGTCAACGACAATAAGGTCCCACTCAAGCGAGCACGCAAAATGACCGAAGGGCTCGCGCCATACCGCCTCGTGATTCGTCACAATGACAAGACTTTCATGCGTCACGCGGGCGCGCTCTAGTGCGCGCTGCGCCTGTTTCTGTCTTTTCGTGACGCTCCCATCCGACCCCCTGAGCGTGACGACGGTAGGAGTGGGGCCGGGGTGGTGCTTTTCAAACTGCTCCTCCCATACGTCGAGCACGCTGACTGGGCAAACGATAAGCACGCGACGAAGCTGCAGCGCTGCAACGAGCCAGACAACGACCGCTGATTTGCCCGTGCCCATATCAAGCGCGAGCATTGCTGTCTTCAAGTCATGGGCCCACCAGAAAGCCTGTGTCTGGTGATGCCAGGGTACAAGCTTTGCAGCGGGGACGGGCGCGAGGTGTTTCGCCGTCTTGTGGTGCTGTGCTGCGCGCATCGTCTGCGCTTGCATCGAAAGAATGTAGACCGCCTTTTCATGCACTGCATTAGGAAGAACTCTAAGCAGAGCAACAGCGACCAGCGGTGTCCCCGGGAAGAGCCATGCGCGCTGCTCGCGCGACCAACGTCCTCCGGGAACGCTACGCAGCAAGTCTGCTTGCTCGAAGAGCGTTTCACTCACGCGAATGCGCCCGCCTTCGGTGAGCGCAATCCTAGCCACGCTTCACCTCCTCGGGGTACGCTGTCCGCTTGCGCTTGCACCAAACGATGGGATTCGATCCTTGTATCTCGCTTTGCTCGCGCTCACCAAAGACGAGCCCGAAGTCTTCGAGCTTGCGCAGAACTCGCTGCGCCGTGCGTTCTGTGACGTGCGCGCGTTGTGCAAGCGCCTTGGCGGTGATGACCCTCTTCTCTGCTATTAGGTCAAGCGCGAGCATTGCTGACCTGAGTTGTGCAAGCGCCTTGGCGGTGATGACCCTCTTCTCTGCTATTAGGTCAAGCGCGAGCATTGCTGACCTGAGCAGGCTGCGTTTGTTCGCTTTTTGTTTCTTCATGCAACCTCCCTAGTTCTGCCTTTTTCTCTCTTGCGCGTCGAAAAACTCAATCACGAGCGAGTAGGCATGTGTGAGCGCAGCCGCGATAGCTTCGACCTGCGTATAGACAAGCTGCGCGGTCTCGATCCCTACTTTACGCGCGACACAGGCAAGCAGTGCGTGAAGGACCCCGGCTGTACCTTCGTCGGTCTCATGCGCTTCCGCCATCATGACAGAGTAGCGCAAGAGGTGATTATTTTGACGAAGGACACTGCCCAATGCAGCGCCAACTGCATTCGCTATGACGATGGTGGTAAATTCGTCTTGCTTCGAGAATCGCTCGGGAGCAGACGCACGCATCCTTTGCCAAAAGTCGTGCGCACGTCCACTCTCTACGTCAGCGAAGAGACGAGCAACCGCTTTCTCTGACGCATGAGACGCGATGTAGGTCATGACTTGGTCGACTATGTTTTTGTCTGTCATTTGCTCCCTCGTTTCGCGTGCTCGCGTTGCTCGAAGCGCTCATAGATTGTGCGCTTCTCTGTTTTGCCAGCTTTTGTGTGCTTGAATTCGGCGCGCAGTAACAAGCTCACTTCGTTATAGAGCGCGTCTGCGCTGCAGTCGAGCCCATGCGCGAAGTCAACGCAGATAGACTGCACGTCTGCAGGCCAGAGGTCGAGGACAAGGAGCGCACATTCTCTGATGGCGAGCATGCTGGGTTCTTTCTGCTCTGACATTTTGCCTCCTACTTTGGACCTATACTCGGAGTTATCGTACCTAGGATGTATCGGTCGACGCGCGAATCTTTCACAATGTCTGAGGCCTTTGTTAACTGCGAAAGGTACGAAAGCACTTCGTCGCAGGTGAAGGCGTCACCCTTGAAGACCTGCAGCAGGTCGCCGGTTCCGAGTATCGCATTGACAATATACTCGCCCCTGCCTTGGTAGGCGGCTGTCATTGGCGTTGCATCAATATAGAATGCACAGACGCGCCCGATATTGAGAAGTTCCCCAGTCTGAGTCCGGATCCAATTTAGCATGGCCTTGTCCCTCCCTTCGTGCCCTGCCGCAGCAGAGCACGAAGCGAGGGGCGCCCTTGCGAGCGCCCCGCGCTGACTATGCAGCAGCTTCACTGACCTCCTTCCACTCGCTATCGCTCAGCGTCAGCACGCGACCGCCCAGCGTTTCAAGCTCTGTCGCGCGGTCGTAGCTTGTCACTTCGTCTGCGCCCGCGTACTGCGTAACAGCGTTGAGCAGCCCGTAGCGCGAGAGGTCCTTTCCTTGAATGAGCAGACGCAGCACGCTTGTCTGTTCGCCCTCACTAAGCGCGAGCTTGTTACCGAGCACTTCGACGGCCTTGAGCGGGTTGCCTACGATAAGCTCGCCCGCCGCCTTGCGCATGCGCTCGACCATCCTGTCGAAGGTCGCAACATCGTTGAGCACGCTTTGCAGCACGTCGCGCAGCTTGAGCCAGAAGGCTCTGTCGTCAGCGCGTAGCGTCTCATCACGGTACATGCTTTCGAGCGCACCCTCTTCTTCGACTTGCTTTCCAACGTGGTATTTCTTGCTGCTGTAGTCGGGCACAACCATCCCGTTCAAGCAGACGAGGCGCTCGATTAGCGCCTGAATGCTCGTCGAGCCCGACCCTACCTCACTGTTGGAAATGATGGCGCCCGCACGCACTGGGTCCCCGCGCTTCACTTCGCCCGTGAGCCTGTCTGTGACGACCTTGATGTAGAGCCTACGCTCTGTTATCTCTGCCGACTCGAAGAGCAACCCAGGGGTGCCCATGAGGACAGGGAGCAGCACTTCTGAAAGCTCGAAGTTGTCGCGACGGTGGTAGCGGTCGCTGAGAAAACTGCGCGCTGCACCGTCGAGCGTGCGCACCATGCGCCTCTCGTTCGCGTGGTGCAATCGCTCTGTGACGTGACGCGCCCACTCGTCAGGCTGCTCCTCGAGCAAGCGGTCGTAGTACACCGATGGGACCTTGAGGCGCGTCGCTATCTGATCGTGAGCGATGGGCCGGATGGCGAAGTCGCCATGCCCTTCGATTGCGAGACGCGCCTCGCGACCGTTTGACGGGCTCGCGACAGTCACACTCAGAGCGCCCGTACCAACGACGAAGTCCTGCTTTGTCTTCGCCTGGCGTTCTATCTCTGTCGCCAGTTCTACAAGGGATTTTCCTTGCTTCATACGTTCCTCCTTGGGCTCATTTCTCGCCCGTTGCGTCTGCTTCAATCGTTTCGGGCTCGTCATTAGTTAAGACGTGGACGAGCAATGACCCCTCTTCTGTGCGCGCGCATTGTGCGCACAGATAGACAGTCTCGCCCATAAGCCCGGGAAAGCGCAGCGAAGCGCTGCGAACGCAGCGCTCGCCTGGAACAGCAGCAAACATGCAGCGGGGCATGCTAGTCGCCTCCCTTCGGTTTTGCGTCGCGTTCGGCGATGAGGTGCTGAATCATTTCACCGCGCAGGTCGCATTCGTGCCCTAGACGCCTCACCTCCTCAGCAGTAGCAGCGACGTCACGAGCAAGTGCATCGAAGCTCTCGTGTGCAGTCGCGAGCTTTGCCTTCGTTTCGGCTAGCTCGCGCTCGACGTCTTCGACACGTTGCATCCAATACAAACCTTGGCTTGTCAATGCTTCCCCGCTCATGATGTTCCTCCTTCATGAATCTTGCGCTCGCGCTTCCACCAATTCGCTATTGCGCGATACTCTGTGTCCCACGGGTAGTCGGCGGGGTCCCCGTAGAAGAGGCGAGCACACGCAAGTAGACAGTTCTTGAAACTCGCACCGTGCGACGAGTCCCCGTTTTCGTAGCCCGCTAGGCAATCGCCTTCCTTTCTGCGTCTCTCGACTTCGACTCTGTGCAAGTGATGCGCGACTTCGTGAATGACTAGCCAGCGTTTTGCGTCTGGCGAGATGCGAACCTCGTGCCGCGATTTGGAGTACCATCCCATCGAACAGCCCATGCGCTGAAACTTTAGACGAGGTGGTCTGATCTTGAGCGCGTGACAGAGCCAGCGCACGACGTCGCGCACGTTCTCTTCTCCGTGACAGCGGACATTGCGCTCTAACGCGCTGCCCAATACCGAACGAACATAGCCGGGGTAACTCATAACTGCCCCTCGCAGGCGCAGACGTCGCGCAGCGCGCCCCGCGCGATAAGTCTGCTGACGACATTGCTGCTGCAACAGAGCGCACGCTTCACGCGCTCAAAGCCACAGACGGGGCAGTAATCTTCGAGCGTCTGCGCAGCTACGCTCCCGATGCTCTTCGCGAGCGCACGACACTCTGCGCACAGTTCATGCTTACGCTGACGTTGCTCTTCTCTCGTGTTCACTGCGTCGAAGGTCATGCCGCACGAAGAGCAGCAGACGTACCAAACGGCGTCTGCTGTCCTGCGGCGCGCTCTCTGCTGCTGTTTCTCGCGCTGCGTCATGGTGTCCCTCCCCTGTTCTCCTCTTAGCGTTCGGTGCGAGCTAGACGCGCTTGAGGCGATTACCGTCCATAACCCAGCGGACAAAACCCCACTGGTCGAGAATCTGAGCCCAGGAGTAGCGTCGAGCAGCGCCCTTTGCTTCTGAGAGAGTAGTAAAACATCGGTCCTGCCCATTGGCGATCACCCTGAAGTGGGTCATTTTAAATTTTGTGGTCACGGTGTCCCTCCCTTTCTGTCGTCTTCGTTGAGTGCAATGCGCGACGCACGCTCTGCGTCGCACGGGTGCCATACTTCGTCACGTTTGCGAGGGCTCGAGGCGAGAGCTTCGATGCGTTCGCATGCTGACGCGCAGAATGGGCACGTCTCGTGTGCTGCTCCATCCTCGAGGCAGCAGACGAGCCCACAGCGCGCGTTCAAGCAGTGCAGCAGCACTCGCTGCTCTGCTTGTTTCGTCGCTGCTTGCTCTGTGTGCTTCATGCTTTGCTCTCTCGTCTAACGGCACCATTATTAGACGACACTAGATGTCGTATGTCAAGCCTGACTTATCTCTAGCATTCAGAAGCTTTAGAATGTCGAACTCTAGGGAGACGTTTTCTCAGGATGCGCGATCGCGACTGCTGAGACAAGTCTCTGCGACGAATTGCAGAGAAAGAAAAACGCCCGCCCCTCGTGTCAGGCCATGCGCGAACGCGAGGGACGAGCGTGCCCGCGCGAGAGGAGGAACGAAACTCGCGCGAACGTTTAATGCGGTGTTGCTAGCGAGGCAAGCAGGCTCTCTAACTTTTGAGAGTAACCGTCGAGGAGCACGAGCGCGGTGATTCGCTTCGCTGCACACTCTGCGTCACTGTCAATAGGCATGCAGTCTACGATTGCCGGGCGCTCTGGGAGTTTCACGGGCGGACAAACTGCTCGCTCAATGATGACTTCTTTCGGCAATTTCTGCGGGCACATTGAGCAACACCCGGCCGTCAGCGCTGCGAGTATTGTTGCACAAACAAGGAAAACTGAGCGCGCTCCCATTGCATGACCTCCACACAAGGCGCAGTCGGTGCGGGCTGCGTCTCAACGACTGTTCGGACACGCTCGATTGTGCGTGTCTCGATAACCGGCTGTCTGGCCTCTGCGACCTTTACGCGCTCGCGAAGCTCTTTCGCGAATCTGTCCGCCTCACGCGCTGCTGTGTTCTGGTGCTCAATTGCTTGCGTGAGCACAGCAGCGCGCAACTCACATGCTGCGAGCTTCGCTGAGAGTCTCCAGCCATTGACGACCCACCCAACGGTGAAGAGCCCGGCGACTATCGCGATTGCTGCTGCGAGCCTGAGGTAGCTCATGGCACCTTCCCGTTGCGCGCTGCTGACGACTGCACGTTCCAGACTTGGGTGAAGAGTGTCGCCGGGACCTTGCTACCACCAGCAATCGTCAGCGCTGTCAGGTAGGTGCCCAGCTTATGCGTATCTGGGTGCGAAAGCACTGCACCGAAAACGTCGAGTCCCCATGTTTTGCAGACAGCGAATGAGACGATGACCGCGAGCAGTTCCTTTATGCCCTTCCCTTGCAGCCTTTCAACAAAGAGTTTCTGCTCGAAAACGATTGCTAGGGCGCGCTCAAGCAGGATAGCAATGACGCAGACTTGCGCGAGTGCTGCGAAGACTGCATCCCATGACAGGGCGGGTGTCATGTTTTCCGCCTGAGCTTGGTGTAAATCGCAGAGAGGATGGCGGCGATGCGCGGGTTCGCGACAGTGACGAAACCCCCCGTCAGCACGCCAGCAACGAACAGAATGAGAACGCCAATTGTGCTCATATGTTCCTCCTACTTAACCCACAGCACGGGTTTCTGACCCCACGACGCAGGCACCTTCGCGCTTGCGAAGCGCACGTCTGCGCCGATATGCTCACCCGTCTCTGGCCCTTTGCCAAGAGGTGCGAGCGTACAGAGTAAGTGTAAGGGCTGCACTGCAGCCCCTCCGCTCTTATGCTCGAATCCACAGCCCCATAACGCCTTTCCTGCGGGCGCTTGAATCACGAGACCCGTCTCTGACCATGAGCGCCCTTGGTCGAGCGAACGCATGACAAGCACCTTCGTCGAAGAGCCCGAGGGGTACCATTGCGCGTGAGCAGTCATGCTCAGCGCTGATGCTCTCACGCCTGCTGCTGACGCGCTGGCCGTTGTCTCGACGTCTATTGTTGAGAGCAGCGAGCCGTCAACGTCAATCGCGATGGGAGAGAGAGGCACAGGTAGCACACCTAGCGACGTCGTCTGAGTATAGAGCGCGACATGGTATGCGCTGGGCCATGCGTAGCGCTCAAGCGCGAACTGCCCCGCCGTGGGCCCGTCGAGCTTGAGCGTCATGCAGTAGAGATAGCGAATCCCGTCGAGGTCAAGAATCGCGAGAGGCCAGCGCTTTAAGAACTCGGGATAGAAGAGTCTCCCGACATTCTGGGTCCATGTAAAGAAACGCTCAGTCAATGACTGCACGCCGAAGCCCCACGTCAGCGATGCTGTGCCCGATTTTACGAGCGCAGGAAGCGCAGCACGCCTTGTGGCCTCGCCCGCGACTACCCATTTGTAGCTATCAGAGCGCGCGACCTGGGGTGCAGTGATCTCCCATAGCTCGTTGCTGTCACGATAGGTGCACACCCACTCGCGAAAGATAGGCGGTGTCTGCATGTAGTCAATGCTGAAAAGACACTCACCAATACCGTCCCCGATTCCTGGGCAGCATACGCCCCCATTTCCCCACACGACTCCATCGAGCATCGTCAGTGCCATGACGTAGGTATAACCTAAGTCGCGTGATTTTAGGAATTCGCCGACAGTGTAGACGGCGGGCGTGGGAGTGGGGGTCGGTGTTCCAGGGCGCGGCGTGGGCGTCGCAATCGGTACGGGTGTGACGCTTGCGGGTGGACACGTCGAGATTACCTGCCCGAAGCAGATGTCCCCAGCCTTATAGGGAGCACAATTCGTCCCACCATTCCAGCACCATTGGTCGGCTGCGACAGCGGGCGTGGGCGTCGCGCACGATGTCACCTGCTCGAAACCTTCTGGGCACGTCGAGCCAAAAACCGACACGCTGCAGGCCCCTGTTGTCTTGTCTCTGCAGTAAACCGTCGCCTCTGCTGCTGCAGAGACGAGCAGTAGCACGAGCGCTGCTGTCATTTTCCGTAACGCTAGCTTGAGCATTCGTTCCTCCTTCGCTGCTTTATTGCTGCGGCGTTTGCATCCCACTGTCGCGAGCACCGCTGCGCGGCATGACGACGTGCAGTGCGTGACTTTCTTGACGAGAACTCCGTCAAAATCTCTAACATACTGAAAGCGCCCCCCACATAGGAAGCGCTCTCTCTCTTCGTTCCACTGCGCCCCGCAATAGGGGCAGCGTTTCTTTTTCGCTTCGTGTCTCACGCGGTCACTTGCTCACCAAGCGCGCGCTCGTATTCGTCGAGTATCGCGCGCGCGTCCTCGAAGTTGAGCCCTTCACGGACCTGCCAGTGAGGACAGTCTCGTTTGCGGCCGGGCCAGAGACCGCCCCACTCGATTCCCTGCCGCTGCGCCTCTTCAATGAGGACGGCCCAAAGCGGGTCAGAGGGCGCACATTCCCAAAGGGGTTTTCCACCGACAAGCGGAACAGCATCCCACGCTCGACGATACTGGTGCCATGACTGCCAGCCCTTCGCAAACGTGACTATACGACCAACGCTCGTTCGCCCCTGCGCGAAGAGGATGTCTTGCTCTTGCGCGCTTCTGTGCGTGCAATAAATGAGTGGGTCAACTCCTCGCACCTCACAGGCCGCGTGCCATGCCTCTGCACGTTCCCGTACCTCGGGAAGCAACTCTTCAAGAGAACGTGATGCCATGATCTAGCCTCCGCTCTTTACTCGAATGAGCGCAGTTTGTAGGTCAGCGACGACCTTGCGTGTCTCGCGCAGGTCTTCGCGAAGCTGCACTATGTCTGACCGTACCGCGCCAAGATTCTGCTCGTCAGAGTGCTGCATTTCTCTCCGTAGCTGATTATGCTCCAACGCCAGTTTGTCAATGAATGGCTGAACCGTCTCTTGCGCGATGGGAGGAACGATTTTGTGCGCTGTCGCATAAACTCCTGTCGCTGCGCTAAGGAACATTCCGACAAGCAGCGCGACAGCCGAGAATACGACCCAGACGATTTTGATGTCGAAGACGAGCCGAGACTCAGGACGTCCTCCCTCGCATTGCGCAGTGTAGCGTGCAACTTTCGGGCCCATTGACGTCCCCTCCATTAACTGGCTGTCGTTGTCGCAATGATTGCTTGTGGTACATACGGCGTCAAAACGAAGTCCGTAGAATCGTATTCAACAAGTGACAGCGTGAAGGTCCCGTCTGCATTATCTTCTATCGCGTTAACGAGGACCGTCTTCGTCCCCGTGAAGAGGCGCGACAATAGAATGAGGTAGTCACCCGCTGCTATTACTAGGCCGTGTTGCGCAACTCTGCATGACGCGCGCCATGTCCTGCGCGCGCGTTTGAGCCACGTCACCAGCAAGCGATAAAGTTGACCGCCAGCCGGTGTCGCTATACTCACGCGCAACTCTTTCGGCTGCTCGCTGCCGTTGAGAATCGTCGAGTGCTGGTACTTTACTTCTTTGCGCGTCCAGTCGTCAACGTCATAGTACGTTCCAACGGCGACGTTTGGAATCTCCGAGTCGTCATGCGAGCATACCAACGAGCCCTCGAGGATGGGAACACTGGGTGAGTCTGCAGGATCATCGCTCGCGGTCCCAGCATTCGCTGCACTGCCGTCAAGACTAACTCGGTATTTCCCATCATACCACACGAATCGCCCGTGACAAGTCCGCAGCAGCGTCGCAGCGATAGATTCGAGAAGCTGCCTGTCGAGTACCGTTAGCATTGCTTCGTATGTTCTCTCGAAACGCGCGACTTGGAAGTAGTGGTCATAATTGACGTCCGTCCAAACGCCCGTAATTTTCGCTTGTGCCTTCCCATTCGCATAGAGATTCGTTAGCGAATTCAAATGCCACTTATAAGTGGTGTTGCTCGCAGCAGGGAAGACGAGGTAGTAGGTTGCGCCCGCAGTGAAATAATTACCAAGGAATTGCGTCTCAACGATGTAATCACCTGCAACAACCGTACCATATATGGGCATGAACCCGCCAACGTTGGCGCCATCCGGCGTTGCCCTTATGTAGAAGACGGGGCTCAAATCACCACCCACTGGAATATTCACCTTGCAATGTACTATGACATCATGAGCCGGCATAACGAATGATTGCAGTCTGTCATAGTCGCCTAAACCAACGGAAGTATTTGACGACGTCTGCTGCTCGGCCTGGACGCTCGTGTAGTCAATCAAACTACTGCATGCCGCGCTCGCAGCATTGAACGAGCCCGTACCGCTCGCATACGCGATTGACGCTTCAAGAACGCCACACCCATAGTCAGCAGACATGAGCGCGTCAAGGAGATGATCCGTCGGGTAGGATGAATATAGCTTGTTTCCGGGTGTCGAAGGATCGGGGCAAAGCATACCGCGTCCCTGCACTTCGACGCGCGGAATTCCCCCTCGTATGTCGGCAGTCGCAAGCGTCAACTGAATCGCGACGTATGCGTAACCAGGATGCGTCCAGTTTACAATCGTCGCATTGCTGATATTCGTCACCGCTGTCTGTGTTAAGCTTCCTGTCCTCACTTGACATGTTGCCCAGGCGGGTGTAGTCGGGTAGACCTCTTCGTTGTCGACCCAGACTTTCTCTATTGCTGCAATCTCACCCTCACCTATTAGCGCAATGACCTCCATTTTTCCACTAACGATGTCTGCATGCACAAGAGAGAAGCATGATCGGAAGCGCCCGTAGTTTATTGGGCAGCAGCGGCCTTCTGCCGTGTCTGTAAATTCTAAATTGACTTGACGAGTCATCGGCTCTCCAACGCCCGGGATCGTGTCTGCATAACGAGTCGGAGGAGGCGGAGGAGGTGGTATTATGTCACCTACCCGGTGCAGCTTCCTTCTTACAATAGGCATACTAATCCGCCCGCTTCAAGCGCTTTGGGGGGCCGCCCCCGGGCGCAACATAGAATTCTGCAAATGGGTTGTAAGGAGCAGCAGGAGGAACGTAGGTCCCTGCTACTTCTGACGTCGCAGGCTGTGGTGTTGTCACAGTATAAGAGAACTTCTGCCCAATCTGCGGCATGCTAGGCCAGCCTCCATACCTCAGGATATTGCCGTAGGCAATGCAAGTTACCATTGTGCGGTCACACGTCAAAATGTTACCAGTCCCCGCGAGAGAGGAATCGAATGCGTACTTTCCGAGCGTGTGCGCCGTGAGTGAAAGGGCGGTTGCGCTGGCGTAGTCGGCCGCGATATCCGTCCCACTGCGCGCGTTGTCCTCTATGCGCAGGTCGTCAATAAATCCGTCAAGCTGGAGCGTCCCGTCCGCCTTGCTCCCGAGATAAACGAGGGTGCCGGCGGCCAGACCAGGCGCCGTCCCGCTTGTACCCTCTGAGGAGCCATTGCGGTAGATCGTTACCCCCGCGGCAGCCCACGTCACCGCGACGTGGTAGAGCGTGTCAACAATCAGTGCGTTCGTTCCCGTTATCGTGACCTCGCTCGACCCCGTGCCAAAGACGCATTCCAATTTCCCGTCCGTGCGCACGTAGAACTTGAGGCCGTAGTTTGTCGCTCCGTTGGCGTCTAGGATGTACTGTTGATTCGTGCCGGGCGCTCGCAAGAGTTTTATCCACGCCTCGAATGTCCCGACAGCATTGCTAACCGCGGCTTGCGGGATCGTCAGCGTCTCCGCGTTGCGCGTGCCCGCACCAATGTGCCAGGAAGTCGCGTACGCTTTCTGCTCGATCTGGAGACAGTCTAGATAGAACGTGTGCGCTCCTGAGGTCCAGTTATAGGCCAGCAGCGCGACCTTGGCGGTCGTCGCGGGCGCGACCATCGCGACGTTCACGGTCTGCCACGTCGCATCGCACGTGAGTTCGACGTACGAGCCGCTGATGAAAACGGTACCGGAGGTGTAGAATCCGACGTACAGCCGTACGAGCTTTGTGTTCTCGCCCTTGATCCGCGCCCGCACTGCGTAGGGCAGGCCTACTGTCGCGGCAGGCATCGTGCTCGTGTACGCCCCGTTCCCTAGGGCCGCGCACGTGACCTTGAGGGATGCCGCGCCCTCGTATTTCTGCCCAGTATCCCGCGCGATCGTGGCGCCACCAATGACGGCGAAGCCAGTCGTGTCGGTCTCAACGCCTGACTGATTCGCACTCAACAGGTTCGTCGTCCCCTCCTCAACCGTGATCCCGTTGGAGTATTTCGCCGCCTCGTAGCGCGGAAGCCCGCTGGCGACGCTGGTGCCATCCTGCTTGTAGGCGGTCGTGGCACGGGTGAGCACAGCCGTGTACGCGCCAAGAAAGCTGCAGCGCGTACCCTTGAAAACATGCGAGCAGAGACGCGAGACAATGCGCCCCACCATCCCTGCTGATATTGCTAGCCTGAGTTTCCCAGTCAGCGTCGCGCCATCAGACCCATACTTGACGGCCGTCACGATCCCCGAAAAGAGCATTACAGGATCAAGTTGCGCACCCGCTGCGGACCAATGTACCTCATAAACGACAAGTGTTACACCCAACAGAGTACCCGCTGCGTCTGCTTCGCTAACTAGGTTGTCCGCATTCGAGACGCGCAGCGACCCGCCTGGGAGACCACCAACAGTGAATGAGCCCGGGTCAAGAACATCTTCCGTGTAGGTATCACCGCCAATGACAAGGGACCCTGGCCCCTGGCAAAGACGAATCGGCGTCGGTGTCCCAATCGCGACCGCATGACGCGCTCGATACTGCGCAGCGATAGCGACAGTCGAGACACCAGTCGGAAGCGTCGCACCGCGCGTCATGCTTCCTCCCCTTCGAGTGTGATTGCAAACTCAGAACGTTGGTAGCTAATTGTGCGAATCGAGACATCAGACGCCATGCGTCCTATAAGCAGACGCCGGCCGAGGAAGCTAATCGTCACAGCCTTACCGTTCGCAGGCGCGTTGCCTGCTGTAAAGTGAATGCGCTCGCGTTTCAAGCTGTCTCCCCCATCATAGTCGAGGTTATAGTGAGTCACGCGCGTCTTCGTAACGCCGTCAACCTTCACGACCTCGCTATCGGTATAGACCTCGCGCCCTGGAAATGGGAACAGGAGATTCGCACCGTCGCCTGTCCCTGCGCTAACGTCGTCCCATTGCAGCCACAATGAGCCCGTGTAAAAGTAAACCTCGACGAAACCACCAGCGAGGCCATTGAGCGCAGTCTGAAATGCAGCGAGCACCGTCGGGTTGCGTGCCCACTGCAGAGCAACGCGCCAGCGTGGGCGCGTTCGCGTTGCCCTGCTCTGCACGATATTGCCCGCATCGTCGGTGTAACGTCGAAGCTGCCAGAGTGCAGCCTCGTCGACCCCGTAATCTGGTGCTGAGTAATCGAAAAGTGCAGTCATACTAACCCCACCTTTGCATGGACCCGGCCTTCGCTTCAAGACCAGCAAGTCGCGCAGTCACCCCTGCAACGGCGACATTAAACCCCTCAAGAATATCGGCGCCCTCGCCAAGTTTTAGATTCAAGCCCTCACGCAACGACGTCTCATCCTGCAGTTTTGCCATCAGGCCATCCCGCAGCGACGTCTCTGACGTCAGTGCTGTAGTTATCCCGGTAAGTGCTGCTTGCAGCGCGTCATTCTGCGCCTTAATTTCGTCCTGCCAACCTTTAAGCAGGTCCTCTGTTATCGTCTGTGCTTGCTTCAAGAACTGCTCGACCCATTCTTGCGAACCGGGAACTGCTTCGCCGAATGGTGTCTGCTGACCAGTGCCGTATATCCCCGGGAGATTCAATTTCCAAAGCGCCTGCCCGTACTGTATGAGTTGCTGCGTAATTTCCTGAATCATCTCCGGGCCGGTCGCTCCCTGCAGTTGCGCGCGTAACTCTTCCATCTTGCGCATATAGAACGCGCCCAACGATTCGGGACCGCCCGTCCCGGCCCGCTGCTCCTCGAGGCCGGCGAAGGTGGCTTCGTATGTCTTTGACAGCGTAATCTGCATTTGCGCAAGTTGGCCGAGGTATTGCAGGTTAGCTTCATACTGCGCCTCTGCGAGGTCCGCTATCTGATTTGCACGCATAACCTGCTCTTCGCTCGTGAGCGAACTCAAACCCTCAGAGAGTCGCTGAATCTCTGTAAGGCTTTCGTCTGCCATTTGCTTCCAGGTGTCCCTGACAGATTGCGTTAATTCTGTACGCAGGTCGTCAAGCGATTTGCCCAGGTCCTTGTGCAAATTCTGAAGGCGGAGAAGAACGGTGACATACTCCTTCAGCGCCAGGAGCGTCTTATCGAAGTCACCGGTAGAAAACTTGGTCATCTCCTCCGTAATGCGCCCAACCGAGACTCCGACCGACGCAAGGCCAAGTTCCAGTGCAGGCCTGAACGCCTCAAACACGGCACGCGGAACGGTGCCGGATATAAAGGCTTGAATCGCGCTTTGGAGGTTCTTTGACTTCTCATTGAAGGCAAGTGTAATGTCAGGCATCTCCCCGACCGCCTGGCCTAGGGCATGGAGAATGTCTCGGAAGGCAAAAGCGGTCGTGCGGTAACGATCGGTAATCTCCTGCGCCACCTGTCTCTCAGCTTCCTTGCTCACACCGCCCGTAATCTCGGTGACATAACCGAGACCCCCGCGCAGACCCATCTGCGCACTCTCTTTACTCGGACCTTTCGAGCCTAGGTAGGCGAGCGCAGCCCCGACCACCGCGCCGATAATTGTGCCCCACACCGGGAACGCGGAACCTGCCGCAGCACCCGATGCTGCACCCGCACCCACTCCGGCGGCCGCCCCCATGCCCCCGCCCATCATGAAGCCCATCCCTGCGCCCGACATTGCACCACCGATAGTCGCAAGACCACGGTTCGCTTGTGCTGTTCCAAGCTGACCGAGTATCCCGCCGATCATTGACGCAGCACCCGCCCAGTTAAACTGCCCGGGTTTGTTTGGTCCCTCGCCCGTTGTGCCAGGTGTCCACAGCCCCGTAGCTTTGCCGATGTCTGCAATAGAACCCCCCGCAAAGAGCGTTTGCATTGCATTGCCGAGTGCCTGCGAGAACATGCCAACAAAGCCCGCTGTCAGCGCACCCCATGCACTCTTTAAGTCTCCGCTCTCGAAGAGCGCAAGTAGACCATCCTTGAATGCGTCTGCGAACTCTTTCGAGAACGCAGGGGCGGCTTCTGCGATGCCTTCTTTCATGCCACTAACGATCCCACCTTGTACGCCTTCGTCTACCTTCGTACCTATGCTCTGCTGCAACGCAAGCCCGAGTCCAGATGCTTCGACGGCGGGCGCGATACCTGCGAACGAAGCGGGGAGCTCCGCATTGAGCCCCGTGCCGAGATTTACCGCAAGCATCTTGCCTAGACCAGTGAAGCGGTCAGAGAGTTGAGTTGTAAACTCTGCTTGCATTGCCCAGTCAGGCTTGAAGAGCAGCGACGCCGTCGCCTGCCACGACTTGCCTACCTCTTGAAGTTGCTTTGACAATTTCTGATAGGCAGTCTCCATGCGCTTTATCTGCTCTTCATGTTTCTTCTTTATCTCGATTGCCTTCTCTTCCGCTTGCTGCGCTTCGACGAATGCTCCCGTTGCTTGCTTATAAATTTCAAGCGACGTCATCCCCATGCCAGGGAGGCCGGTCTTGCCGAGCATTTGCTCGATTGATTGCATGGCAGACGGAACAACCGGACCAGGAAGTTCTAGCTGTTCCTCGCTCAGGCCACGTCGAGTTACATAGCTTTTCTTGAATGCTTCCCAGATACCCTGTCCCGCCCCTATTGTTTCAAAGAATGTATTCCAGGCAGCGCGCATGCGGTTCGTATTGTCTGTTAGGTCTATTACCGCATCGTTCGTCTCTGAGAGCGCCTCTTTTGTCGCACCAAGGGTCATCCCACCCCACGTTTCCTTCAACTCATTCAACGAAGCCGTAAGACGGTCCCATGCACCCTGAGTCGTCGCACCAATCCTGGCTGCCGCGCCACCGTAGCTCGATTCAACACGCTCGAGGATTAACGCCATAGCGGTCAGGGTATCGCCCGACTCGCTGACCACCTTGATTTGTTCCTTCTGTTGCTGCGTAAAGACAACCCCGGCGCGCGTGAGTGCAGTCAGACCGCTCGACGGATTCTCCATCGCGCGACCGAGTTTCGTGACCCAGTCGGGCAGGTCACCACCACGCACGGCAGCAAGGTCTGCAGCACTCTTGAGCATGCGCTCAAGCGCCGGCCCAGTAACATTGTGATAAGTGAGCGCGAGCGCCTCTGCTTCTTTCACTTCCTCACGATGTCTCCCCGTAAGTGCAGCTAGACTCTCTGCCATTGCGTGTAACTGTACGATGGTCGCGCCTGACGCGCCTTTAGTTGCTGTCCACGTCGCTAGCAACTTCGCACTTGCAACTTCGTCCCCCATCGCCGCTCTCGTGACATCGAGCCAACCCTTACCAACCGCCGCAAACACAGTACCGACAACTGCTAGCTGCGCAGCAAGCTTCAAGTAGGTCCCATGTAGAACATCAATGGCGCTTCCATGCTCGACAGTCTGCGTTGTCGTTTGTGTTTGTTTCTGATTCAGCGCGTCGAGCGCCGCCTTATACCGGTCGATTGCCTGGGTACCCTCTCCAAACTTCCCAACGACAAGCGCATCCTTCAGTAGTCGTTGCTGGTCTGTGAGCTTTTCTGTCGCAACGCGGGCTGGCTCAAGCTTGTTAATGAGCGCAGTCATGTCCTTCTCTTGCTTCGAGAGTTTCGCGCCAGCCTGCTCTGACGCCTCACCAAACTCCTTCATATCTTGCTTGAGCTTGACAAGCGTCTCCTGACCAGTCTTCGCATCAATGACTATCTGGAAGAGCGCCTTCGCCGCCATATCATCCCTCTAGCAATCCGCGACCCTTGGGTCGCGCCGTATCGGCATCAGAGAAGTCGCGCCCGCACTTCGAGCAAAGCTTTACCTTTCGCGTCTCGTCTACGCACTCAGGACAGAGCTTAAAGCGCACAAGCTCCCCCTCGACTATCTGCAACCCACGCATTAACTCTACAGGGATGCAGTCCTGGTCGTCATCCCAGAATCCGCTTGACTTCAAAACTACCGCTGCTGACGCATAGTCGAGCCCTATCACGCCCCCCATCGCAGAGGTGCGCACTTGACTTTCAACAAGGGCCCATGCCGTGAGGACATTCACGCACCAGAACGGCAGCTTTTCTATGTCGTCTGAATCAAGGGAGCCGACGAATAGCGCGCGCGCCGCCCCCCTTAGGCTTCCCCCTCGTCTTGCTCCACCTTCTTAACGAGCGCCGCTGCAGCGTTGAGCAGAATGTTAAAGTATTCGTACTCAGCGGAGAACTTCGCTAGCACGCCCTCGCTGAAAGGAACTTCCTTCCCAGTATCAGTCACAAGGCCGGACCAACCCTGCACGACCTCTTTCAGCACTGCGAAGCGGATGTCCCTGTCGGCGAGAGACGGGCCGGGATTACCCTTGCATTTGTGACACGCGAGTAGCCGCTTGTCACCAGGAAAGAACCCCACCCCGCCGCACGCTGGACACATTCTGAACTGTTTCTGCCAGCGCTCTCGGTCTGACTGGCGAATCGGAACGAGTGTGAACTTGCAGCCGAATTCCGGCACCTCGACCTCGATGGGTTCGGCTGAGTCGGTGAGAAATAAATCGGTTAGGATGCGCTTAGTCATTCGTTCCTCCAAGCCTGGGTCCCAGCCCAGGATGCACGGCTCGTATATGACGCATAAACGCGAGCCAGGCATTCATTTCGCGCGCCCAGTGGTCCTCTATCCTCAGAGGTGCTCTGTTGCGCTCGAAGTTGTCGAGCAGTCGCGCGCACTCGCTGCAGTTTCTCTCTCCCCATTCACGCACACTCACTAGCCAACCGTAAAGATCGCAGGGTAGTCCGCCGTAGCGTTGCGCAGTTCAACCTTGATGGGCGCGTCTGCGTCATTGCCGTAGTACGCCTTAAACCCGATGGTGAGTTTGCGCGCACCACGACCGCCGATTCCCGGTGCGGCGCCGAGGAAATACTGCACCTCGTCGGCGTAAATCTTCATGTCGTGATTTACGTCCTCAGTGAAGAAGTCAAGTTCTATCTTGTTCTCTGCTGCGGCGAGACCCGCGCTCGTCATGCAAAGCTCTCGCATGGCGTCTGCGTCGTCCCAGATAGCGGTGACTTCCCCGCTGATTGTGAACCCGCCAAAACTGACATAGGCGGGATAGCGCAGCCCGTCGAGAACGTGCTCAACCGCAACCTCTCTGCGAATGTTGAACGCGACGCGCTGTGCGTATGCAGACGCAGTCCCATTGATTTTACAGATTGTCGGGAAGAGGTTATAGCGCTGCGTCGTGTACAACGAAGGCGCAGCGTCAACGCTCGTGCCGTTCTTGAGGTCGGGCGGGCCGGCGATGCAACCAATGAGGTCAACCTGTGCGGTTGCTTTCGCGGGCGTCTTCTCTGCCGTGAGATTCAGCCCACGCACTGCACAACCCGGGATGACGTCGAAAAGGGGAACACCGTTGTTCCCAAGTTCGATCCCGAATGAAACGGGGTCCGTCGCGCCCACCTTGAACGTGTGCGTATACGGGTCACCTACACCGGCCTTCCCATAACTGCTCAGTAGGACATACCACCACAGCCCGATGCCAACGTGGTCGAATGGGACGGTTACAGTTCCTTCTGCGCGCAACACGCCACGGCCGGGCTCTCCCGGCACCGGCGAGCCCGTAATTTCGTTGACGTCTGCCGGCGTATCCTCGAAGAGGTCAAAGCCCCGGTCGTACAGAGGCATGACGTGCAACTTCTCAATAGGAGAAGTACCGCGCACTGTTTCTTTGTAGATTCCAACCTGTTCATAGCTTGACTGCTTTGGACCTGCCATTTCAACCCTCCTCGCTCAGCGCGCGAGTCGCGCGCTTTGTCGTCTTCTGCTGCTCAACGGGCTCGATGTCTGCGTACTTCGCGAGCCCGTCAGGCCCCGCCTGAACTTCTGTTAGCTCTACTTCGACGGGGACCCCTTTCTTCAACTTGAGAACTCGCATGATACCGAGCGAGAACTCTCGCTCTTCTCCTTCTCCTACCGCTTCATGCAGCGTAACTCTGTATCTCGGCATGCTCCCTCCTTATTCGTAGCGCCCGTGCGAGACCACGAGCGAATAGACACGACCAAGAGACGCTATCCCTTCAAAGCGCGCTGTGACTGCGTTGACGACGTCGCACTCTACCGCCGGCCGCCAGCCCGCTGCAGGGCACAACGCATAGAGCATGGCAAGCACGATGTCATCCCAAATATCGAGAGACGTCGCGCTACTTGCGCCCGGTATGAGCACCTCGATTCGCCATGTCCACCTTGCCTCTTGGTGCACCGCACCTAGCTCCTCGCTCGGTTGAAAGTCAATGTCGTCACAATAGACGTCAATGGCGACATTTCCCGGCGGGAGATTCGGTAGCGCAGTCGGCGCAGGGTCTTCGATGATGTAAGCAGCGGGAACAGCGCCCTTGATTTTCTCAACTATCGCATCCCTGATTGCCTTGTGTCTGTTACTCATCCTGCCCCCATGATGCGCAGATTGCGTCCTTTGTCTTCCGCAAACCTGACAAGGCGCTCCATTTCGTTCGCTGCAATCCCTATGAATCTGCGCGCAGGCATTGAGACGGCCCCGCCCTTCGGCGCGCGCACGTCACCTTTGTCAAGCAGTCTGCTCTTACGCAATCTGTATTTCGCAGACCTCGACGTCCCTTTGATTCCGTAAGCGTGAATATTCGCAAGCTTCACAGACATACCAGGGAGAACTCCTACCGATGCAACCGCTCCAAACTCCGTCTGCTTGAAGTCACCCCGTATGTCCCCAATAAGCTGTCCACTCAGTTTCAGCAACCCTCTCCAGCCTTTGCGCGCCGCTGTACCCTTTGCTGCTAATGCCCAAGGTTCTCCATAGTACGGCGTGACCTCTTCGACGAACGAGCGCAACGTCTCGCTGACGAGTGTACGCGAAGCTTCACGCGCAACCTGCGCCGTGACGTCTAAAATGCCACGCTCGAACTCCTCGATAAGCTCGAAAGCGAGGGGCGAGCGCTCTATGATTTGCCAGGACATTAGTCTTGTCTCCTCACGCGCAGATGGTCAACGCGCTCGAAGATTTTCGCCACCTCGTCGGGCACTGGTGTATTTCCGCCCGTCTGTCTGTTGGTGACGAATCCCGCGCCTCTGTTGGTATAGTAGAACATGACGAGCGCCTTGATTGCTACGCGACACTCCGCGGGAATGTCGCTCCCGTCTGGGCCATAGCCTGCAGTGAAGTCAATTTGCAGCGCTGCAGAATCCCTGAGTGTCGTGTTGAGCCACAGCATTCCGTACTTCAAGAACACACGCCCCGTCTCCGTTGAAGGCAAGACAGTGTAGACAGTCGCCGGGTCAACAACCGTCGCCGTGTCGAGGTAATCTGTCGCAGTGATTGACTGCACAGAGACCAGCGGAGGTCTGGGCAGCACAATCTCATCCTCGATGTCTACAGCGTCGAGCAGATAACGCCACGTCGAAGTCAAGAGCACCCTGCCGAGGTAGTTCTCGACCATCTCCCGCGCGTCTGCTATCAGACCTTCGAGCAAGCCCGAGTCAGGAATTGCGAGCGTACCGTCAACGTCTGAGACAGACGCGCCGGTCCAAATGTCGAGGTCTTCTACCTCAACAGCTTCGACTGCTGGCTGCGTCAACCGGGTCACTTGTCGCATTTCATACTCCCGACATGGGGGGAGCTTGCGCTCCCCCCGTTTCGTCGAGCATTAACTGCTAGCGGATCTGCACCACCTTGATGTAGTCAACGAGCAGCGTCTTCGTGACCGCCTCGCCAGTCTTCACCCCGAAAATGGGGGCAAGCGCCTGCGCACTCGGGAACGTCGCAGCGCTTGTCGTCGCCACGGTTGCGACTGCAGTCCTGTCAATGTAGAAGGTCACGGTGCTGGCCCCGTCGAAGACGAATCCGAAACGGTGGTAGTCGTCAGCGTTCACGGCCTGCGCCAGAACCGCCTGCTGAGCTTGCCCCGCCTTCTTCCAAACGACGTCCCAAGCAGTAGGCGACGCCGTCAAGATATGGAAGCCGATGAGGTCCTTGTCAGCGAGAATTGCATCGTCGTTGGTCATAAAGTCGGCAGCGGCACAGCCCTCCTCTGCCATCCCAATGAACCACCCGGCGTCTGCGTGCTGCCCGGCCTTCGCATAGCACTCGAACCAGAGTGGCTTCGCTCCGGCGTCGGTGATAATGAACGGCGCATGAAGCGCGCCCGAGCCAAGCTGCAGGTAGAATTCGTCGTTGTCCGTGTTGCCGCACTCCATTGACAACACGCCACCCGCGACCTTTGGGTAGATAGTCGTCTTATGGTCGCCTGATGCGGCGAAGGTCGTAGGAATCCCAGTCGTGTCGTCGACCGATGCCGCGACGAAGTCCTCGAAATAGCGAATCGCGACCGCAGGGTCGAGCGCTGCGAGTTGCGGGCACGTCTCCCAAATGCTCGTGCCCTTTGTTGGTGAGTAGCCATTGTCGCGATAGGCGCCATTACGGCCAGCGTTCGCGAGGTTGGCCCAGTCAAAACGTGTACGCATTCCAGCCATTGTCGTCTCCCTATCAGCGGGCGCAGCGTCGTGCCGCGCCCGCCTCAGTCACACAGAGCCTCAAGGGCGGTTAGTCAGCAAGCGGGTTCGCGCGGCCGTGAACCGGGCCCGTATACTTCGGCTGGCTGAGAATGTACAGCGCGCAGCCAAGCTGCGCATTCGCACCGATGTCCGCGACGTTGAACTGCACGCAATCGAAGCCGTTGTTGACGTCGAGCATTGTATCGTCAATCTCTATGACGTAAATGCCCGAAAGCTCAGCAGACGTCGCGTCGGTGTAGTGCTCGTCGGCGGCTTGCGTTGCTTCGTCGAAGTGCGTCACCGCTGTCAGGTCGAGCCCCTGCTTGTAAAACACAGAGGTGATGCCATTCAGGTCCTTGGTATCGGTCCCTGCGACGACTGTCGCTTGCTTTAGCTCGAAGATCGGGTCATCACCTGCCGTGCCAATGCTCTTGAAAAACACGATGGTCAGGTGGTGCCAATCCTTCATGCTAATGAAGTCGCCTGCGTTCGCGCCAGTCTTCAAATCGACCGGAACGAATGCAGAGCAAATGTCATGCCTGTCTAGGAAGTTCATGTTCCTCTCCTTGTCTTTCTTGCTGCTGTCTCTCTCCTGCTCTCAGCGCGCGCGTGTTTACGCGCGCTCGGCGAGCGTGACGAACGGTGACTGCGTCTTCGTGCCCCCCTTGTACGGGGCAAGGACAGTGTCCCACCAGGGACGCCCGTCAACGCGATAGACGAAGCGGAAAACCGTCTCGTCATAAATGAAGTTGACGTGAATGCTCGACGCACTCTGAATGCCACCCTTTGTCGCTAGGATGTATTCAGAGAGGTCGCAGAGGATGATGTCGCCCTTGTCGCCGAGCGTTGAGTTGTGCTCCGTCGGGATGATGGGGCGGCCGAAGAGCGTCGAGTAGGGCTGGCCAGAAATGCCGCCCGGAGGCATGAAAATGGGCGACCCACCAGTCCCGACCGTTATCCCCATCGTGTAAAGCTCGGGGAACGTGTCCTGATTGACGAGCCAGACCGCAGCCGTCTGATTCGGCGCACGAAGACGCGACCACATTTTGACGATGTTCTCGACGACGATGGTATCTGCCGCCTGGCCCGTCTCCTTTGTCACCACGACAGTCGCGGCGCTCGCAAGAATCCCGAGGGGTTCGCCCGCTCCCGTCCCATTGATGATTGCATCAGCGACCATGAAGTCGAATTCCGCTGCGAATGCCTGGCGCGCGACTGACTCAAGGGCAGCCGTATCCTCGAGCAGTTCGTCTGTTGCGTAGAAGAGTCCCGCCATCTTCTTGAGCTTGAAATTGACGAGACGGAACTTCGGTTTGGTCGCTAACTTCGTACCCGCTTCGTCGAGCCAGTAACCCTGCACTCCACCGAAACGCGAACCTGTAGCGCGGCTCGGGTCGTCAATCGCCTTCAACGCCAGCGCATTGGACCCAGCCGAAATGGTAAGCGGGGTGCACTTGCTGATGATGGGCGACGCCTCGAATGCGCGCTGCATGAGGGCGTTTGATTCGTCAGTGCCGACTAGGAAGCCACCCTCTGCTCCCACCTTCTCCCCTGCACCCGTTGCAACGCGATACTCTGCGATGCGCGGGTCAGGTGAATGCCCAGGTGTTGAAGTACGAGCGACTGCCTGAAGGAACTCGCCGAATGAAAGCACGTTCGGGTCACTCACGCGCTGCCTGCCGGCCGTCTCTGCCGGTTTGCCCTGTGGCTGCAGCAGCGCGCGCTCTTCTGTCTCCTGCTCGTCAAGCACCTTCAGTATGTCCGTGATGGCGCGGATTTCCACCTTCGCCGCTTCAAGTTGCTTGCGCTGCTCTTCTGTCAGCGTCGTTTCAACGCTGTCGAGCAGCTTGCGGTTCTGGTCTACCAGCGCTGCACGCCTTGCTAGTAACTTCTCTCTCTTGTCCATGTCCCTATCCTTTCTGTCAGTATTTATGTTACTTGCTCTTCCAGGTCAAGAATTTGAAGCTCTACCTCTTTGCGAGCGTCAAAGCTCGGCACCTGCTCGGGCCTATGCTCGCCGTCCGTCTCGTCAACGCCAGGCTCCTGCCCGACCGCTGCGTCGCGAACGTGCTTCTCCCATACAGCCTCAGCAGTGCGCAGACCAATCTCTGTCTGCTCGTATGCAGGAAATGTCACGGGCGAAACATCGAAGAGGTCCACCTCCTTGACGTGTCGCAGCGACTTCTCTCCCTGTTTCTCATCCCACTGTTCTACCGTTGCCATGAAAGAAAAACTCATCTGGTCGACGTCTCTCCGTTCAATGAGCGTAAGAGCATCGCGACCATCCTGCGTATCTGGAGGCGTGAAACGTACACGCAACCCGTGGTCGTCTTCCTCGAGGCTGAGCGTGTCATTCTTGGTGCGCCCGAGCACCTTGTCGGTATTGTGATTCCAGAGAGCGCGCACGTCTTGCTTCTCTCGAATCGCGCGAGCAAAGGCACCTGGCTCTATGATCTCGCGGAACCAGAAAACATCGGCTTCGACATTGAAGACTGCTGCGTAGCCCTCAACCTCTGTCGCGCTGCCCTCCTTGTATACGGTTCGAAGCTCGGCGACAATGAAGCGCTCTTCGCGCCCATCAAAACGCGACTTCAATTCGGGAGGTTCTCTATCGGCATCCTTCAAGTGCCCTGCAAGATGCGACCAGACACCCTTGCGGTCTGCATCAGGAATCGTTGTGCCCCCGCGCCCGCCGTTGAGCACTGCGATGCCCGCAACGCATGCTGTGAGATTCGCCGCACCGATTACTCCGTCTGCACTCACCTCGTGGTGAATGAACTTGTACGCTTCCTTGGTCGTCTCATCCTTATCAGGGTCTTGCCATGCGAACGCCTTACGATAGTAGGACGCTGAGGCACCCAGGTTAAGCTTCGCTTTCGCTGCAGGTCCATCCCATGAAGCATCAGACGTGTCCGTATGGTGGACTGCGATAGCTTTACGATGCTCTGCCATTGCTACCTCCTATGCTGCTTTTCTGTTGAATCCGTTGACCGCATTTGCGAAGAGGTCGTCGTCAATATCAAAGAGCGCGCGCGAAGGTCTCGCGACAACCCGACCAACGGCTTTCAGTGTCGCTTTGCTTGCAATGCAGTCTGAGCTTCCGAGTATCAGGGTGAAAACCTCGCCAGCAGAGATGAGGTGAGCTTTACTCGCAACGAGAGACGAGTCACCAAGGATAGCTCGCTGATACCCGACCCAACCGCCCGCCCAGGGCGCGAGATACGGCTCTTCCTCAGCTTCTAGCACCAGGCCGGATACTGAGATTCGCGCGAACTCTGCAACGAGAAATGACTGCCCCTCGAAAACTTCCGCTCCTACTGTACCGACCGCTGCGACTTCCGCTTGCTGCGCAGTCAGCACTGCGGCCCCTGCGAACACCTCAGCGCCGACCACTGCGACTGCCGCCTGCTGCGCAGTCAGCACTGCGGCCCCTGCGAACACCTCAGCGCCGGCCACTGCGACTGCCGCCTGCTGCGCAGTCAACGCTGCGGCCCCTGCGAACACCTCAGCGCCGACCACTGCGACTGCCGCCTGCTGCGCAGTCAACGCTGCGGCCCCTGCGAACACCTCAGCGCCGGCCGCTGCGACTGCCGCTTGCTGCGCAGTCAGCACAGACGAAGCTACGAATGTCTCTGCGCCTTGCGCTGCGACTTCTGCAGCTTGCGCAATGAGAGTTGCAGTTCCCGTAATATCCGACGTTCCCCCGCGCAGGACGGTCGGATCGGACGCCTTTACGTCATTCGGACTAGGCTCGCCGGGATAGGCAAAGAGGTCTGTCACGCTGCCACCCCCGCGAGCGTCTTGAGCGTCGCACCCGTTTTATCCGGAGCGCCCACCTTGTAATCCACGACCCAGTACGGGTCGGTCAGATTCACATTAAACGAATACACGCCATTGGCGTCTGAAATGGTCGTGTCTGTCAACACTGGCACTCCGGTCGCCATGTTGAAAAGGTAAACAGTGAATCCTGCGACCGCAGCGCCAGTTTCGTCCTTGGTGATTCCACTCAGAACAAACCTTGAGGTCGGCAATGGGAGCAGCCACGAAAGCGAGGGACCCACCCCGAGCATTCGTCTTCCCTTGTTTCTGACCTCGGCGAATCTGAATAGAATCGGCTGCATTAGTTCATTGCCACCACTTCCATGTCGTGCACCTGCATCGTCTCTGCTGTGCTGCCCGACCGTAGGAATTGCACGCTGATGATAAGCGCTGCAGTCAGGTCGCACGCACCCGAAACAGCGGGAGTGGCCGCCGGGAGCAGGATGGGCTGCGACGCAGCAGCGATTAGTCCGACGTTGAAGTTCGCCTCCCCGGTGCAGAAAAGCGTTCCCGTTGAGCCGAGACTGCGGCAGTGGACGAAAATCTGCATCCACCAGGCCAGGTTCGTCCCAGAAGCCACGAGCGCGACCGGCGTCCCTGTCATGAGCAGAACACCGTTGGCGTCTGCGCCAGTGCCGTAGAGGACATTGAAGCTCCCATTGCCGGGCGTGAGGCCGGTCGTCATCCTCCCAAACAACCGAATACGCACCTTCTTCCCGATCCTGGAGAAATACTGACCTCCAAGCACTGGGAACGCCGACGCCGTGTAGAGCGCCTTGGCCGTTGCCGCCAAGGTGACGGCTCCTTGGTCCGATGCAATGAACGGTTCGCGAAGATCGTTGTAGAACAGTCCGTCAGCCATGCTAGTATCCTTTCGGCCAGGTAAACGTCATACCCGTGACGCTGACTTTCGCATGCTGAGAAATGGCGACACTGTTAAGGTTCAGGTCGCACCCCGAAGTCCCGACAGTCCCATCCCATAGCACGGTAGTCCCGTCGCTCTTCAACGCCCTAAACCATGCGGCAACTCCAGTATTATCCGCATCCGTGTCGTCTACGATTGCGCCCGCTGTCGCGACACCAGAGATTGCTCCTACGAACGCAGTCGCAGCGAAGCGAAGCTCTGCAAGCAACGTAGCACCTGGAGCATCTTGAGGAGTGGTGGGCTGCGTACCGTTATAGATTCGGATGTAGCCCGTATTCGCAAGCGCACAAATTGCGTCTACGCCGGCGTTTGCACCCACGATTGAGAGATTCAAGTCGCTTGCCATTAGGAACTCGCCTCCTCTTCTGTCTCAGTCTTCCCGATTATCTGCCCATCATCGTCGAGCAGATACTTCGTCACCCTTGTACGCAACTTCTGCTCAACCTCAACCTTTCCTGTCGTGACATTCACCACGATAGCGCCGGGTTCTAGTCGCACTGGCGTCTTCTGCTTGTCCTCAGCACTCACGTCTGATTGCACTGCTCTATGCGCAGCATCGCGTGCAAGAGCGTCGAGCGCTGAGCCGCTGAGCACTGAACGCAACTCATCCTCTCCCCACGCACCAGGCTGCTCTCCAAGCGCGCGCATCGCCTCATCGAGTGGGTCTAGTTGCTCGTGCGCATACTGCATACACTCTGCGAGCCAGACTTCAAGAGTGCGCTTTTTCTTTATCACGAGCGCATGGTCTTGACGCGCGCGCCTAAGCGCACGCTCCCATGCTGCAACGTAGGCCGCTTCAAGCGCGCGCGCCGCCTTGGGTTCTTGCGGAGGTAGAGGTGCAGGGACAGGAGTGAGCGCTGGGACTGCGCTTCCCGTCGCTGAATAGTTGACGGGCATCCAGTAATCCTTCCCATGCTCGTCTTCGCGCGGGTTCAAGTTCTCAAGGTCGCGCCATTCGTCAGCGCTAATGATACCGTTGCGCCGCCAAATGTCGAGCGCCTCGCTGCGCGTCTTGATGTCCCCACGCAACAGACCCGCGAGAACATGCTCGACGAAGAGCCCGCGTTTCTGCTCTTCGTTCGTGAAGAGCGACGCATTGCAACGAGCTTCCCAGAGCCGCAGATAAGCGCTCAGCGTGAACGTGTGGAAGCCAAGCGTCTGTTGCTCGATTCCCGTACCCCATGACGTTGACTTCTCCGTGTCACCCACCATGTGTGGGGGCACGCCGAAGAGGAGCGCGATGTCGCCGCGCGTGAGCTTCATTGTCTCTAACGTCTGCGCATCGTGCTGAGAAATACCGAGCGTTGTCGCGAACTCAAGCCCCTCTTCGAGTATCGCGATGCTGCCTGACTTCTCTGCCCCGCCGTGCGACTTGTTCCACCGCTTCGTAAATCTGTCGAAGGCATCGTCAGAAAGAACCTTCGGCGACTTCAAGACAACGCCGAGTCGAGCATTGTTCCTGTAAAAGAACCCTTGGTGCTTATCGAGCAGCAAGCTCAGCCCAACGGTGTTCGCACCCATCGTGATCGTAGAGTAGCCCATGATGCCATCGTTGCCCACATTGCGCAGGTGTAGAATATCCTTCTGTTGGAAAGGCCGCTTCTCACCGTTGCGCTGCGCGTATAGATAGCGAAGCTCTCTACCATCTGGCGCTAACCACACCTCAACCTTATCGGGATTCAACGGCCATAACTCTGCCACCTCTCCCCGACCATTGCGTATTATTTGCGAGTAGTGATTCCCACGCAGGCACAAGTGCGCTGTCGCAGCCATACGATATTCTGGAGCAGTCATGATTGGGTTGGGCTTATCGTGCAGCACCCCATAGACTGCAGACTCTTTCGCCTCTTCCTTGCCCTTGGGTTTGAGCCCTTTGTAGACTTTCAAGGGCAAACATGCAACAGCAGACGCTATCAGCGAGACACAACGAAAAACAACGACGTGCCGCAGAGCACTTTCTGCCGTCACGACGAAACCTGCAGAGCTTGGCGTCCCTCCCATGGCTGCGAGGTCAAGCAAGTTGTCTAGGTCTTTGAGCGAGAAACCGAGAGCGCCCCTGCGTTCTCTCACGCCACTAACAAACCGGGAGAGCCAGTTCATGTTGTTATCCTCGCGCCTGCAAAGATAAGCATACCGCTAACACAGAGGATGGCCGCCTTGAGTAAATCTGAAGGGATCCAGATACCGATTGCGAGCAGGACGACCGCTGCGCAGACGAAACGGTCCCGCCGTCTCATTCGACCATCCTTAGCTCGCGCGTCTCATAGATAGAGCGCCCACCCCCAACCCAGTCAGGGGCGTCTAAATGCCTGCGCAGCGCCATGAGGATTGCTATGACGCCGTCAATCTTGTTGTGCTCCGTCTCTTTGTTAGGGTAGACGTTGTCCTTCTTATCGTAGTGACAGACAACGTTGCTGACCATCCAGGCGAGCATGGGGTTCCCGTCGTGCTTGAACTTTCCCGAGAGCACGATTGCCTCTAACTGCTTCATGGGCTCTGAGAAGTTCTTGACCGTGGCGCCGACTTGCACCATAGGGAGGCCGCGCTCTGTCATGCGCTGCGAGAACTGCGTTGCCTGGAACGGATCGAAGGGAATCTCCATGATGGTGACCTGCGTCGCTAACTCGAGGAGCTCGTCTTCAATCACATTGAAGTCAACAACGTCGCCCTCTGTGACGTGGACAAAATCCTGACGAGCCCAGCCAACATATTGCGAGTTAGGAGACGACTCAACAGCGACCTCAGGAAGGTAGAAACGAACGAACGCAACGAGCGTCCCGTCCTCTTCTGCGAAGAGCGATGCCCGAGCAACGACGTCACGTTTCGTTGCTAAGTCGAATGCAACAAGCGCTGGCCTCCCCGCGTAGTCTTCGATGCGAAGCGACTCGTCAGCGCAGCGATTCCATGCCCGCATGTCCATCCAGGAGCTATCAGCGCTTACCCAGACGTTCATATGCTTGACGAGGAAATTATTCACGAGCGAGGGCGTCTGCTCGGCCTGTCTGCATTTGCGCTCTAGATCATCCTCATAGACGCTGACGTTTAGGTTAGGATTCGCCTTCTTCCAGACACTCCTGTCCTGCCACTCATCCCCATCGTCGAGTGTAAAGATGATTCCCCACCAGGTTTCGTCCCTGAAAATCCCTTCGAGCAGCTTGCAAGTATAAGAGCGCTTCTCAAAGCAGATTCCCGCACGGTCGATTCCCGCAGTGGTGATATAGATAATGAGAGGTTGCGCGCGCGAGCTTGTCGCCGTCTCTAGCACGTCAACAACCTCGCGCGTCGAATGCGCGTGCAACTCGTCAACGACAGCGCACGATGGTGACTTGCCTTCAAGCGAGTCTGCTTCCGAAGAAAGAGGCTCACACTTACTGTCACCCCTGCCCGTCAGCGCATGCGCACCGACTTTGATATGCAGGTCTTCGCGAAACTTACTCTCACTGAGCGCCATCTGGCGCGCGATTCCCCACACGATCTTGGCTTGGTCGCGCGTCGTTGCTGCGCTGTAACATTCAGCGCCCGCCTCATTGTCGAGTGCAAGCATGAGCAGCAACATCGCCGCAGCAAGGGTGCTCTTCGCGTTCTTGCGCGCCATATCAATGTAGACAGTTCTGAAACGACGCAGGCGGGTCTTCTTATGAACCCAGCCGAAGACATTGACGATGATGAGCGCTTGGAAGTCCTCGAGCTTCAAGTGCTCGCGACGTCGCGCCCATTCGCCCTTAACGTGCGGCAAATGCTCGACTGCCCAGCAGAATTTGTGCGCGACCGCTTCGTCTAGCTCATAAACGAATCGCTTCGACTTCGCGCGATTCAAATCCTCGAGGAAGCGCTCGCATGCGAGCTTCACCCATTTGCATGCAATCTCTTCACCAGAGACAACTCTCTCTGCGTAACGAATAGCAGCGAGGACGTACTGCGAGCGCTCGTGCTCTGCTAGGATTGCGCTAGACTGCCCCATCCTCCTGCTTTCTTCGCTTGCTTCGCTTTGTCAACGACCACCTTACTGCGCGATGCGGGGGTCAGCCCAAGCTCATTCATGCAGTGCCGAAGCTCTTTCGACCATTCAAGCGCCGCCTTGCATCCGACGGACATTTGCGCATGAGGCATTCCAAGTTTATTGACAAAAACTTGGACAAACCCATCCTTGGTCAGGCGCTCCTGCGCCTCAAGGTAGTGCGCCCATGCGTTACAGTACGCAGCGACAGTGCGCTCGTCTGTCGTCATAAGCACACCCGACTTCGCTAGCAAAGGGACGACGTGTAGCCACTCCTCACGCGCAACCCCCGTCAGGTATTCCGGCGGTGGTGTGTCTTCGCAAAGCTCTTCATGCTGAGGCTCAGCATCGGGCAGTTTCTGCCCGGAAGGATTTCCGGTAAGAATTCGCAGCGCAGTAGGTGTTCTCTTGCGCATGTACTGGAAACCCTTTCTTTGCAGCCCTTAGAAGTAAATCAACGACGCGAGAGACAATGCAAATGTTCGCTGTGGAGCAGGTAAGTCCAAACTTTCGCCCGGCCTATCGGGTTCGCATCGCGCGTTACGTTCTTGCATCATGCAATCTTAACTGCACGCTCAATAGGCAACGTGCGCTGCAGCCTCGTCTTCGCATTGTGGCACGCATGACAGAACGACTGCAGATTCGATTCGTCGAGCAGTTCTCCTTGTGGTAGTGGGATGATATGGTCGACAACGTCCGCAAACTTCTCCTTGCCTTGCTTGAGACACGATGCGCACAACGGGTGTGCTGCTATGTAGCTCGCCCGCACCTTTTGCCAGAGCGCGAGTCTGTGCGGGTCGCTAGTCGCACGCTCTGGGTTGTCGGCATTGTAGCGTCTGTCCTTCTGTGCTCGCACAATGGGCAAGCATTCGAGACAATATCCCTCTCTGCCGCGTACGAGTCGCGTCCTGCAACGCGAGCATGGTCGAGGGGCACCGAGTGGCATATAGCACTAAGGCCAGCGCGTTAACGCTGACCTCTGACAGCACCGCACAAGTCAAGAGCAAGGTAGAGCTATCTTGCACAGTTGTCAAGCGGGGCATTGCTCCCATCCCCTAGGGGCTCGAAAAGCTCAGCGTTGAGCGCTAGCTCGCGTGCAGCAGTGCAGCAGACAGGATCTATGTCTATGCCTACTGCGTCGAGTCCGTATGCGTTCGCAATCCCAAGCACAGTCCCTCTCCCGCAGAATGGGTCGAGCACAATCTGAGTCTTCACTTTGCGCTTTATGTAGTCGAGTGCAATCTCGACAGCAGAGAACGTCATGCCGTTTGCATACAGTCTCGTCCCTGGCGCCAGCACGTCTACTGTCGCTTGTCCTGCTTTAAGCGTCTTGCTAAAGCAGAAGAGGTGAGAGAACGCAGGCCTGTAGAGAGACACAGTTCCCACCGCTTGACGCAGCGCAATCTTATGGAAGACCTTCTTGTATCCCTCGGTGTAAAATTCAAGGGAGATGGTGTAGACCTTATCTAAGAGAACACCTGCCGTGCGTCTGTCTGTCTGATAGAAGATGCAGCAGCCATCATCTGCTGTCAGCAACGCAAGCAGTCGCGCTGCTCTTTCTAGCCAGCCAAAGTAAGTGAGCGCGTGAAGTTTGTATCGCGTTTGCTTGAGCACGACCTCATCCATGTCTGGTAGGCTCGTTATGATTGCGCGCCATTTTACGCCACATTTGATTTGCTCTGCCATCCAGGGCAGACTGTTGGCGCAGATAACTTCGCGGTTCATAATCTTCTCCCTTCCGCCCATGCCTTGAAGCTCTCGTCTTGCATACACGCGCTCAGTTCACACACGAGTAGCGTCCATTGCAGCTTGAAAAGTTCTTTGCTCCTGATGAGAGCCGCAAGGGTAGAACACGCCTTCGGGTTAAACATCGTGAGCTTCGCAAACATGAAGACGCGCGCATCGTGCTCACGCGCAAAGTCTAGAAGTTGCTTGCGCGTCAGTTCTCGTGGTAAGTTGAGCATCCAGTCTTCTGCTGCATTAAGCCAGAGAACTTGCTCGACAGAGGGACAGCGTGCGAGTTTCTGTGCAACAGTCAAGACCGCTCCTGAATCTGCGCTCGCTCCTGCACCTAGACCAAGGCGCCCTAGTTGACTTCGCGCAGAGGGAAGTGCTCGTGCGTACTTATGTAGAATTTTCCAGACAAACCCATCAGCAATCAAGACGACGTGCTTCTCGCTCACAGGCACCTCCTGCTCTGCGCGCATATGTATAGGGGTTGGAATTTTGTACCTCGCTACTACGACGAAAAACTGCCGCGCACTTGCGCGTGATTGTTCTTTTACATATCTGCATAAGTATAAGTCTCATGTTCTCAGGAGTTAGCTTTTTTTCATTGAGGTTAGCTCTCTCTGCATAGCAACTGCATAGAAACTGAGGACCTGTAACTCGTGTCATGTCTTTCTCTTCATAGTAGCATAGCATGATAGCAGCTTTTTCGTTGTACCTCGTGGGTACAAAATTCCAGCCCCTATACATAATGCTGCTATGCGCTCGACGTCTCTCGACCAGCGGAGTCTGACCCTCTTTCATGCTTTTTTCCTCAGGATGAGAAAGTCTTCGACAGTTTCTCCTCCGTGCTCTAGCGGGCGTCCTATTCTGTAGTCATAGAGGTGCTGCATGATTATGTTCTTGTTATCACCCATTCCGAGCACGAACTTTATATGGTGGGTCAGGTCGTGCTTTGCGTTCCCGACGTTAATGACGAATGGGGCGTTGGGCTTGAGATGCGCGAGCGTGTTCTCTATGAGTGGGCGCAGAAATCCCTTGCGCCATTCTGGAAAAGTTGTGAATCGCCGAAATGACTGCGTCGGCTCGTCTGAATAGTTCTCTGTGTCGAAGTACGGGGGCGAAGTCAGCGCAACGTCGAAGAGCTTGTCCCCTAGCTCAACATCCTCGAAGGGTTCGCAAACGAGCTTCACGCGCTCGCTTACTTTCAGAAATTCCGCGAGCTTCTGCACGCCTGCTGCTGTCTTCGTCGCTGGGTCTACGCCCGTGTATGTCCCCTTGATTCCGGTTGCTGCCCAGCCTATCAGACGGCCTCCCCAACCATGACAGGGGTCGAGCACGTCATAAGGCTCTGATTTGCAGAACTCTCGATAGATGTCGCGCGCGAAGCTGGGCTTGAATTCGTCTGCGCTCGTTAGACCGCCGAAGCCGTAACCGCACATGCTCGCCCACATACCCGGGTGGAAGTCGCCCCCGTTTCTGTAGCGCGCGAAGTGCAGCGCCATGATGCGTCGCACTTTCGGCTTGCTCAATCCCTCCCACCAGCTTGCGGGCGAGCCCTTCGTTGTCGAGATACGATGCGGGTTAAAGAGCGCGCTTATCCAGTAGCCTTCGTTCCCACCCGCCCCCGCGCAGAGTGCGTTGAACTGCGCCATTGCCATTGCAGGGGTGATGCGCGCAGCGACCACGTCTTCGAGCGACGCAAAGTGCGGCCAGTGCTCGAGGATTGCTTTGACGACCTCCTCTTCTTTGAAGTAGTCTGTGCGTTTCTCTTTTGCTTTCGTTTCTTCGTCTGGCTCATCAAAGAGCGATAGCTGCTCAGTCGTCATGCTCCCTCCTCAAAGAGCCCTAGCTGCTTGCCCGCGTGCTTCGAGATTCGCTTCTGCTTGGGAGGTTCCATGTACAGCAGCCGGTACTTGTCGACCGATTCTTCTAGTTCTTGTCTGCATGCGTGCGCGACTCGCTCTGCTTCGTCTATCGTATCGAAACTACCGAGGTACTTGCCGCCTGCGCGCGCGCAGAAACGCAAGCCGCTATGATAGACGCCGCGCGGGAGTTTCGCTCGCTCGGGCATTAGTCCTCCTCGTCTGTTCCAAAGCGTGGGTAGAACCTCTCGACCTTTTTTGTGCATGGCTCATCTCGCTCGCGCGGTTCTGGCCACGGAGGAACGTACGAGGATAGCGGACGCGGCGGCGGCTTCTCTCTCGGCCAGCGTCGAAGCTGCGGGTCGAATTGTTTCATGCTCAGCATGTAGCGTAACCAGAGCACGCCTGCGACCAACAGTATTAGCAGGCATGACGTGCAGAGAACAAGAACATAGACAACAATGACCTTTAATGTTGGGTCGTCGAACATTAGCGCTCCTCCTTCTCCTTCACGGCAGCACGAGCAGCCACGCTCACGCTTCGGCTCACACTTCTAGGCATTCCTAGCCGCCCTGCGTAACTGAGATTAATCTCGCACCAGAGCAGCGCCTTGCGATAACGATGCTCTGCCTTCCTTGCCTCATCCCGCTCTCGGCGTGCGTCGAGGAGATCACGCCGGAGTTGCACGTTCTCTCCGCAAATCGTTTCCATGCGGGCAAAAGCATCCGGCCCAAGTGCCCATCGGAAGAATCGAGCCAGG
>Ga0315284_10000774_pt1 | contig 44064 bp, 41 predicted proteins | sample YL17G09_16_MG_FD_203696 | JGI IMG/M metagenome (GOLD analysis project Ga0315284, IMG submission 203696) | Sediment microbial communities from Yellowstone Lake, YNP, Wyoming, USA - YL17G09_16 | ecosystem: Environmental > Aquatic > Freshwater > Lake > Sediment | place: USA: Wyoming | collected...
AATCAGTGAATTTTAGGTGATAAAAAAATTATTCTCTCATTATAGTAATGTTCAAATAAAAAATTATTCTCTCATTATAGTAATGTTCAAATAAAAAATTATTCTCTCATTATAGTAATGAGAGAAACTGAATATGTAGGATATTGTTTTGGATTAATTATCACAATATTACTCATTGTCGCTATTTTTTCTTTCAATTATAATTCCAGTGTAGAAAAAGAATACTTTGAAAATTTCCTAAAAATAAATAATGAAATTAAAAATCTCTAGTTTTTTTTAGTTAATGTTTGATATGTTTTCTTTACTAAATATGTTGCTATAAATATTGGTAGTGTAGCACTAGCAATTCCAATTATTTTTTCTTTTCTTTCTTTCTGCAGTAAATCATCAATTTTTTTTTCTATATTAATAGCCTCTTTTCCCTCAAATATACACTCATCGTCTTCTTTCTTTTTTTCTTTTTCATAAACTGGAATCAATTTAAGAGAATTAACATCATCTATTTTTTTTAAAAAAATTGAATTATCTGTTACTAATTCAGTATTTAAATCATTCAAACATTTAATTAAAAATTTCTCTCCATCTTTTGTTATATAATCAGTATTTTCTACAAAATCATCGCTTATTTTTTTTGAAATAAGTAATTTATATTCAAAATATTGTGTTGCTTCTGTTAAAATTATAAATCGACTATTATCATAATTAATTTCATCAAATTTTGCAAAATAAATAACAAAATTATTTAGTATATCATCAAACATTTTATTTTTTTCACGAATTGTTTTAGATTCTTCTTTTAAAACTTGATAAACTGGATTATAAATTATATCAATTAAAAATGGCTGCTTATCTTCATTAAAAATAATATCAAGGGCATATAAGTGATATTGCATTTGAGGTTTTTTAGAATTTTTATATTTACTTTCATTTTCAAGTTTATAAATATCATTTGATAATTTACAGACATTTGCAATAACTGTTGCTGTTTTTTGGCTTAATTGATATATTTTATCTAATAATGGATGATATGATACTATATTTGTACTATCTTCATATTCAATATCTAAAAATTTTAGGAAATCAGTCATATCTATATTTTCAATACCGAAATGGGCAATTAATAATGGATATAAAAATGTGTATATTTTTTTATCAATTTGCACTATTAAAACATATGTTCGTAATTCAAATGAATTATTTTGAAAAAGAAGTAGATTTTTATTTGATTTTTCTAGAATAAATTGAACATTATTATCTATATTTTTGTATTTATCTATTATTAGTTTATGAACTGCATTAATAGATGATATATTATAATTAAAAAATTCTTTCTTTCCTTCACCATTTCGCATATAATATATACCAGCAGCATCTATAAAATCAACATTTTTATATAATATTTCTTTTTCATTTTTTTTGTCAATATAAATACATGGTAGTTCGTATTCTTGTGAAAATTTTTTCAATAATTTTTTTATTATAATGAAATTATTTTTTACCATAGGAAATCCATATGATATTTTACAAAAATGCCGATAATGAGCAAATGTAGACTCTTCTGCAATTGATTCCTCCCATTTTTCAAAATTCAATTTTGAATGCAAATATTTCTTTAGTTCTATATTTTTAATTAAGTTGAAATTATATCGAAAAATAGACATAATATAATTATTATTTAAAAATTGATTTATTTTCGTATAAATATTGAAGTATCAAAAAAAATGACACAAGACAGTCTAAAGCTTTTTGTTATATCTTTGGATGAAATCCCGGCTGACAAAGCCCTTATTGAATTAAACAAATATTTAGGACGTTCCATCGAAGAAAATAAAAAAATACACCGCATCAATATTAAAAGTCTTGTTCAAAAATTCCCGATTTCTTGGTCCAAAAAAGATGAAAATAAGTATTTAGCACCCACTTTTGAAAAATCGGCGTACATTGAGTATTTAACATCCATCTCGAATGGGTACAAGATATTTCAGAATCCCGATTATTCCCCAAGATTCCAATTGTCACAAATCCCAGATTTTGATGAAAATTGGTGCAAAATAACAGTAGAAGATTTCATGGATGTTGTTATGAATCGCAATACAAATGGTAAAGATTTATATAAATTATCCTATGATAAATTAAAAACAGTTATTCAATCTGATGAAGGCGCTTTTTTTGCAAATTTCATTGTATCTAAATATAATGAAATTATAGAAAGCGATGATGATTTATGTGAAGAGTGGTGTTCATCCAATATTCTAACGTCATTCAAAGGTGGTAATCCAGAAGAAATCAAGCGTTTTCGTCCAATATCAGTATTGCCAATTATTGTTCGCGTTATGGATTGTATTTTAGCTAGCAAACTGCATACTATTTTACTCCAATACAACATTATTGACACCCGTGTCCAGAAAGCAATTCTCAGGAATTCGAGTGGGCTATGGGAGAATATTTTTGACGTGAATTTTAAAATGTGTCAAATGATGGATAAACAAGACCGTGACAAAATATTCTTTTTCATCGATTTGGCAAATGCGTTTGGGAATGTGAATTATGGAACAATGTTATTTATATTGGAATCCCACAATTTTTCACCCAAATTTGCAGCTTATTTTCGCAGATATTATACCAATATTTGCGGGATTTATCAGAATCGAGTATTCAAATGGAATAATGGTTTATTTCAAGGGAGCGCTCTATCGCTTATTCTTTTCATCATTTATATCGATTATATTTTGAAACACATGTTCCGAGATATGAAAATGTCGGGGGTCGTTCAACTGGAATATGACCTCCAAGAGAATACCTATGCATTTGTTGACGATATTGTTATGATATTGTCTAATGACGACAAAAATGAGGCGCGATTGGAGTTAATGAATCGGATATTTGAGATATACGGTATGAAAATAAACTCCGACAAAACCTATTTTATGATGTATGACCAGGTGACCCAAGTAATCCGATATGCGGATGGTTCGGAATACAAACGACCAGGGAATGATTTTCTCTATTTGGGTCAACATTTATTCGTTTATGAGGAGGATATATTTTCCGATATCATGGACAATTTGTTGAGATGCCTGGAGAAAATCGATAGATTGACCCTATCACCTGAAATCAAAATTTACATCTATTATTCGAAGATTTTTCTGAGGATTACACGAGTTATTGAAATCCACTATATTATTCGCGGAAATCACTATAATATTCAACGAATTATTCAAATGATTACTCATTATTTGATGAAATGGAATATCCCAGAGGTCTTCATGAAGAAACATTTGGAGTATTTGGGTCAAAAAGGAGGGGCAAAAATCGCCAAATCTCCTAATTTGCGGAAATATATGCAGGAATTGAATATTTCAGAATCAATTATTCAAGAGAAAAACATTGAATATGAAGATATTTTTGGAATTTCTACACCAGAATATGAAACTGTAGATGAAAATTTACAGTATTTAATGAAACATGAAAAAGAAGAATTTTACAACGAATTTTATTCCAGTATATAATTATGCAGGAAGTGTTTATTGTTTTATTAGTATTATTCATATTTTCATTGGTTCTCTTTGGATTCCAATACAAAAAGACTACAAAGGAATGCTATTATAATTGTGATGGTTGTTTAGATGAAAATTTACAGTGTCATCCTGGAACAAAGCCTGCGTGCTTCAATGAATCAAAAACATTGTGTTATGCATTCTATGATGAAAAGGGATTACTTAGGGACCCTTGTGGTATACATGATAAATTCGGAAATGTTGAAGAGAGTTGCAATAATTGTCAGGAATATTGCAATTATTGTATTGGAGTAGATGGGGTTGGACGTTGTATATCAAGAAGTCTTTTTAATTGTGACCGTTGTCCGGGAAATAAAATATGCAAAGATAATATAAATGCAGTTTATTATTGAGGCGTTATTCCTGATATTTATTTCACTTATTTTTGTAGCAATTGATTTGAATAATTATAGTGGAAAATGTATGGTAAATTTAGATAAACAGAAGAAAAGGCAGGCATTTATTATAATCATAACGCATCATTTTATTGCAACTCTTGGTAATTTTGGATGGCTGTTTTCTTCTAAAATAATTCTGATTTTATTTTGTGTAACGGTTATTTCAATAATCATTCATTGGATGATGAATGGGAATAAATGTTTAGCAACACAAAAGTTGAACACATTATGTGATTTCCCAGATGACCATTATTTTCCGGATTTCTTCTATATTATTGGACTAAAAAAATACAATTTCTGGAATAATTGGGGGTCATATCTTTTTTATATTGTGGTTTTATTGATTGGTTTTTATAAGTTATTTACTTTTTGAAGCTGATGACGCAAAAATCGTATAAGTTTAATATCATCATTTGCAATAAAAATCATCAGAAAAATAAATATATATACATCATTTGACCATGTGATACCTGGTTTATAGAAAAGATTATAGATTTGGTATATCCAATTTCCGGCTAATAGAACTCCATAAGAGTATAAATTATATCGAATACAACTTTTTAAGGATGATAAAGGTTTAATAAGACGAATAGCCAAGAATAAATTTACACCGCATGCATAGCTGCTAAAAATACAATAGACTGGCAAACCAATCCAAAATGTATTTGTCGAATAGTCTATTCTAGTGTTCAAATAAGAAAAAATAAATGATCCAATATGATGGATTTTACTGTTCATAGGAAGTTTTTTAACTAAATATAAACCAATAATATCAAGTGCGGAATAAATATATCCAATTCGATGAATTGTTTGATTATTCCAATTATTATAATATAGACCATTAAACAAAACATTTGTGCCATAAAGGGAAATTGCAATAAGAGCCAATGTTTTCACAAAATTCTTCTGGAAATAATATTTACGGTCCTGAAAAAGAAGGTCATATGCAATATTTTTTTTAAAAATAAAATCAACAAATAAATATCCCAAAAAATATAGGGTTAAACTGGCGAAAAAATATTCTATTTCTGGTAGATATGGAATCATTATTTATATTTTATTTATTTTCTTTTAAATATATAATAATTCTAAAATGATTAAAGAATTTTGTAAAAAGTGTTATGGGAAATTATTTTGTGTAGAGCAAGAACCACAAATGAATTCTAATGAAATTATTTCGAATATTCTATCAATTTTAACACAAAAAAAAGTGCAAGAATCAATAAAATCATTATATATTTTTTTACATCCATATTATCGGAAAAAATTAGGTGGATATACAAATTATAAAAAATGGATTCGTAATTATTTTCCTGGATTTACGAATGCAACTCATATTAATTTATTGGGCGGATTTAAAGAAATTGACGAATGTTATGGATATTTTTATGTTTCATATAATTTTAATAATAAGCCAATTATTTTAAAAATTGAGATGGAAAGAGCATATGATTATATTAATAATCTTCCAATGTATGACCGATATACAAAAAGTAAATTATATTTATTTTGGAGGATTTCAAAAATAAAAATCGAAAAAGATAAAGTAAAATTTGGAAAACGTATTATTTTTGGTAAAAAATAAAAAAAATGAATAATAATCTTTTAATTTTGTATATATAAAAAGATTAACAATTAAAACAATGAATTTTAAATTATTTTGCATTATCTCGTTTTTTTTATTAAATATTTTCATTCATAGTTTAGTTGAAAATCCGAATATTAAAGTTCCAGATTTTAGATGGATAAAAACAACCTGTAATCCTACATATAGTTATTGGTCAAATGAGTTAAATAATGTAAGATATCATGATATTAAAGTTTCTCCATACATGGAAAATCGGGAATGCTGGGTATTTATGAATGATATACAGTTTAGTAAGCCTTATTTACCGTATGAAATATTAGTTTGTATGGACATATTCGTTTTTTCAGTTGAATTATTCTTATTTTAGGTTTTCTTATGAGAAGATAATGTTTTTTTAGCATCCAAAGGCTACCATTAAATTATAACTTGTGATTTTTGCAATTTTATGTATCTGAAAAACAATTAAATGAATAAATAAAAATACTTTTTTCAATGTATAATATAAAATATTTGATAGGAGTAAATATATTGGATTTTTACAGAACGTAAAAGACAGGAAAAATAATGATGATGATAATTTTTCACTTATTATTAATTTTTATTCTATCATATAATAATATATGATAGAATTAAGCTTTGAAGATAAATTTTTTCAAGATATTAAAAATGGGAAAAAAACAACAATTGGAAAAATAGATGCAGACCTCTCAGGAATTAAAAAAGGTGATACAGTAATTTTTTTTAAAGATGTAGGCAATAAAAATGACTCTAGTGAAAGAATAAGTGTAAAAGTAAAAGATATTCATAAATTCAATGATGTTTTATCAATGTTAAAAAAAATGAAGCTAAAATCAATTCTTCCTCGTTCAAAATCATATAAAGATGGAGAAAAAGTATTTGAAGAAAATTATGGAGAACGATTAAAAAATGCAAAATTTATTGCATTTACATTTGATATTTTAGATAATATTCAGATAATTCCGAAAGTTCCTAAAGGAACTGTTTTACGCGTAAGTGTAAATTCAAATAGTAAAGAACCAATTATAAATTTTCAACCAGAGAATGAAGCAGAATTACATATGCAAGAAAGACACAAACGTTTAGATAAAAATTCACATATGCAACAAAGACACAATCGATTAGATAAACATTTTATGGAAAATAATGAAAACTCTGGACCTAGAATTAAGAAAAAAAAGAATGCTAAATCGAATGGTCCACAAATTAAAAGTAAAAATAATATAGCAAATGAAAATGATGATAATAATGAAAATAATTCTGATTTATTTGGTCCTAGAATCAAAAATAAGAAGGATGATAAAGATTCTGGTCCTAGAATCAAAAATAAGAAGGATGATAAAGATTCTGGTCCTAGAATCAAAAATAAGAAGGATGATAAAGATTCTGGTCCTAGAATCAAAAACAAGAAGAATGATAATGATTCTGGTCCTAGAATCAAAAACAAGAAGAATGATAATGATTCTGGTCCTAGAATCAAAAACAAGAAGGATAATGATGGCAACAATGGTAACCACCAATCTCGTGAATTTGAAATGACAATCCGAGAACCTTGGTTCTCACTTATAGAGAATGGACAAAAACAGGTTGAAGGTCGCCTATATCGCGGCATAGTAGAAGAATTCCGAGTCAATGACACAATCCGTTTTATTAATAAATGGAACGGTAAAGAGAAGTCTGTTATCGTAAAAATAACAAAATTAACAAAATACACAAATTTTGGCGATCTGTTATTCAACGAAAAATTACACAGAGTTCTTCCAGGTTTACCCAATATTAAATGCGGTATTCTTGTTTATAATAAAATATATGCTAATTTTAATGAAATAAAAGAATTTGGCACCCTTGCAATTGAATTAGAAGTTGTATAAGCCTATATTTTTTTCGTCAAAATGCATAAATTCACTGGTGGGATATTTTTATAATTTTTAATCGTCGTTAATTCCCATTTCGATGCATTTTTTTTATCAATCAGCATTTTCACATATGAATTTTTTATATGTGGCATCTTATTTTCAAAATAAATAATATTTTTCATCGATAAATTATAATATTTATCAAATATCATATCAATATCTTGTAAAACAAATTCCTTATGTGGTAAACTCGATATTACATTTTCGTATAATGATGAGAAACGATTTGTCAAAAAATCTCCTTCTATATAACTACATCGGTCACCATATTTTTCCTTAGCTATTTCAAGTAAATATTTATTACTGTCAATAACATCAATTTTTGTTCCTTGTTCTAATTTTTTTACTAAACTCTCTAGAATTGTGCAATTCCCTACTCCAATCAAAAGAGTTTTCCCTTTTTTATCTATATAATTCGTAATTCCATTGGATATTTTTTTCGTAAGGGGCCACAAATATTTGTCATTCTCCATCTTCCTGATAACTTTAAACAAATAAATGTATTTATTATATAAAATATAACCAAATAATGCGAAAGTTATGATAAAAATGCACGCAATAATAATTGTAATTATTATTCCTAGTAAATAAAATTTGTTCATATCTGTTATCACCTGGAAAAAATATTTATATATCAACCGAACGGATAACAATTCCGAATGGTTCCAACATTATTATTGGAACCATTAGGAATTGTTATCCGCAATAAATACTATTTATATCCTGGATTATTTTTAATTACTTAAACCTCAAATATAAATTAAAAGCTACTTGATATTGTTTATAAATTTCAACTTTGGTTAGTGTTGGGGTAAGCGCATATCCAAGTACTAGAACCTGAATCCCACCAACAAAATAAAGCATCTAAATTCCACTGACAATAAATACCATTTATATCCTGCAATGGTTTTACAACTCCATCAATATAAAATTTATCAACCAGAACTTCAAAAGTTATAGTATTAGTTGATTTGTTATATTTTGATGAACATAAATTAAAAGCTACCTGACAATGTTTTCCGATTTCTTGGATTGGTTCAAATTCTAAATAACCAGTTCTTTTATTGAAATTTTTTAAAAATAGCTTATATTCTTGTGGTTAAATAACATACACTTTTCGGTCACAATTTAATTTTTTATTAAAATCATTATATACTTGATATAGACTAAATTTACGCGTTTCTCTCATCCATCTACTTCATTTTATCCAGAGTTTAAAAAAATAATCTTATAACTAGTAAAATACCAGTATAGCAAATGAATAAATCTCCATTAAGATATCCCGGTGGTAAAACTCGCGCCTGTAAAATATTAGATGAGATTATTTGTCAACAGTTCGATATTTCTGATTTTGACCGAATTATTTCGCCATTCTTTGGCGGCGGTTCTTTTGAATTTTATATGCAAAACAAATACCATTTGCCCATCATTGCAAATGATAAATTTTCTCCATTAGCCAATTTCTGGCGGACTTGCAAAACGAATCAGGGCGAATTAGTTGCGGAATTGGAGAAGAAAATAGACAAGATTTCAAAAACCGAGTTTTTGGAATACAGAGCCCAAATAATGGAGGGACCTCGACAATTGGAGCAAAGTGTTATGTATTTTATAATAAATAGGTGTTCTTTCAGTGGAGCGACTTTGTCCGGGGGATTCTCACAAGATGCTTCAAAAAATAGATTCACGTGGTCATCCATACAAAAAATTGCGAGGTTAGCGCTTGATGATTTTGAAATAGAAAACCAAGATTTCACGGATTTTCTAGCTCAATTGGAGACATCCCCGCGGGATTTACTATTTTTGGACCCACCATATTATCTAGATGGTGGCTCCAATCTCTATGGAAAATCCGGGGATATGCATGAAGGATTCCCTCATGAAGTATTATTTCATATAATCTCGGAAAGACAGGATTGGATAATGACATATAATGATTGCGAGTATATTCGCAATTTATATAAAGATTTTTTGATAATTCCAGCGGAATGGTCCTATGGAATGAATAAAACAAAGAAATCATCCGAAATTGTTATTATAGGGCGCATCGGGCGCATATGAGAGATTCGGTGGCAGTTTATTCACATCATCGAGTGAATATTGAGAAATAGGCAATGAATTTATATTTTTGGGCTGACAAGCTACAGTAACGGATAGACTGCAATAACCATCTTTATCTTTTCTGGTGTGAACTTTTGTTCGTACCCGCATTTGTTGTTTAAGTTCAAAGATTGGAACTCGAAAATTGCAGACATCTTCTCCAAGATGGTATAACCCAAATCCGTCACTAATTTGGATATATTGGCATCCTTTTTCATGATATAATCGCCGGATTGTATCATTTGGAATACTCATATAATAGTCATTCCATGTATCAGATTCTTTTTTTATTTCAATCCACTCTTCATGTGTAATTTTTTTTTCGTAGAAAATTGGAATTTGTCCATTGAAAAAAGATACACCACTCAGAATATTATTGAATATCCGTTGTATCCCATCTGTATTTTTACCCATAATACTTGGACTCCACTGTTTATCGTATTCATTATAACGAACAGAACATTGCATCCAATCTGGTGTTTTATATTTTTTGACTTCGATGCCTATATCGTAGGTAGAATTAAAATTGCATTCAATATCATTTTTAGAACTTGACCCTCCCAATTCATCTTCTGTTTGGGTATGAAAAGGTTTACGATTGATGCAACATTTTTTTAGTATGTGATGAATTTGTTTTTCATAATTGCCGCCGGAAATGGAACATAATTGTCCTCTCATATTTTATAATAGGGGGGCTTTTTTAAACCCAATTTTCAACCTTCATTCTTAACAAATGCGTTGACGTTATGTGCATCTTGTGCCACAATATACCATCCGATTGAAAGGATGTATCTAGCATTGCAGTTCGGGCAAGGACATCTTTGCGCATTTTGTTGCTTCTCATCACGAAAACTCATGAAATGAATCACGATATCATCATGAAACAATGAAGAGCGAAAGAGTCCTTTGAGTCCTTCAATACGTTGGTCTTGCTCGCTACTTACCTCACTGGTTGGTAGTCTCAGCAATTGAACAAGTGCAATGACAGCGAAAAAGTTTTCTTCGATTTCGTTTGCAGAACCGATGAACATCTCAGTCAAGACCGGCTTTACACCCATGTCGTATATGACTCTCGAATCCACGAGCTGTTTTAACATCTCAAGCTTAGAAACAAGAGAGGAGCTTTCAACAAGCTCGAGCCATTCTTCAACAGACATAATTGAGAATCTTGCAGACATTGCATCAAAAATTTGCCCGATGGATAAATTTGCATTAAATAATCGATCCAAAAGATCTTCTTTTGACATCAATGCGTCTACTAGACCAGAAATTGAATTGAAAGGTTGTGTAGCGCTCATTTTTACTAAATAACGTAAAATTTATAATATTTTTACCATCAATTTTTAGATTATTTGTTGGTAAATAATTGCTGGTGGATCAACTGGAGCAGGTGGTGCAGGAGGAGCATTTATTATCTCGTTCCTGACAATATCAAACCATCCGATTCTTGCAAAGAATGTGCAAAACATCTCCTCAAAATCCTGTTTTGTCTGAGAAAGTAGTGGGTTTGTGAAAGAAATGTATAAAACATACCATTCCCCAAAAACTAGAACGACATCAGGCCTGAAAAAGGAGTGCTCCATCATGAGCATAATTTGCTGAAGTTGTGTCTGCTCCGTGCAAGACAACCGCTCAGTTGGGCTGGCGCAAAGCACTGCTAATGCACAAAACCCAATAAACAGGCTCTTTCCTTCTCTTTCTGGACGGGTTACAAGTTTTAGAAGCTCATCACGTCTTTCTGCTGTCAAAAGCGAAATGTCACAGTTTTGTGCTGCGAGAAATTTTCCGACTTTCTTTGCCATAGACAAAAGTCCAGTGTTGACAAGCAACCCCAATAACTGCTTTATAGAGCAGGTGGTTGCCAGCAGCATCAAGATACGTTCTTTTTGCATACTTAGAAAGCGAAACCGATATCTCCCGTAGTTCACTCGTTCTCCAAAAATACGCATAGCATCCACGTTAATGGTGGTTACTTGCGACAGTATCTAAAAAAGAGCATCTTGCTGAGGACGTGTATCCTCGCAAAGAAGACCAAAAGGACGACTGAAAATGTTTGGCATCTTACTAATATATTATAAATTCATAATTATTTTAGTATCAATTTTTATTTGAAAAAATAAAAATTTACAAAACCAGCCCGTCATCACGTCTTACGTGAATCCGATTTTCAATGAGTTCGCAATAGAACAAATTGGAAGATACTGGCTTTTCCTTCGCTATATGTTTCACTATTTCAGCTTCAGCAATAATCTGCTGGTAAAAATCAATCGGAAGCAATGGGTCAGCTGTGACTTTGGCTGGGTCCTCGCCATCACCAAGTTTGACTGGGCTACGGCAGCGAACCCATGAGCCAGTTGTTGGGTCAAGAAGCCACATGCGAATAATCTTGACTGCCATAGAGGCAGAAAAAGGTTTCTCACCAGTGACATTCCAGACCTTCTCACTGTCACCTAATGCTCCACCGGCTCCAAAAAATTTGTAGCCAAGTGCATAGGCTTCCAGAAGAGTCTTCAGTTCGTCAATTTCTGAAGCAAACAGTCCGCATTTGCAGTCGTAGCTCTCCAGAATTTTAACGAAAGCATCAAGTTTTCCAGAATCCTGACGAGCAGATGTAATCAAGGACAACAATGAAACCCATTGGGTTGTATCGAGTTGTCCATCTTTGATTGGATGGACCATGAATGCAGCTGCTGCTTTGCAGAAGCTCTCTGTTCCCAGAGTGTCCGGAAGCATTGGCATGGGTCCAGGACCACCTCTGTGTGCGGTCAGATAGTATAAGTACGTACTGATGCATGCAGAAATAGGGAGAAATTCTGGATTTGCTGGATTCAAATCAAATTCAGCAAAAAGGGCTTGTGCCCCCATTTGAATTTCATGAGCATGAGTGCCAACAGGTGGAATAATATTGGGAAATCCCAATTTGGATAAAACATACCAGGCATCAAAAGATGAAGTTCCGGCAATTTTTGAACCAGGAATCCTCTTTGCAAGCAAGGCTTGCAAAAGAAGAAGAAGGAAATGCCCAGTGCGACGACCAGCGAAAAGAAAGCCCGTCATTTCGGGGCAATTCATTCCAGCAAAGGTTGTTGTCAGGTAAAATCTGAATAGTGCTTCATAAAGCCACTGACCAAAGTTGCAGCCACGTTCCCCTAGATGTTTTTGCAAAGCGACCTGATAGACCGCCTGCATCATTGTCGTCTCCAGAAAAGAAACTTGGCTCCATGGACCAGTAGCTTCAATGTGAAGTCGTTTTTCACCAGTCTTTGCATCAGGAGCCATAAAAACGGCAATTGCAACTTGACCAGGAAAAAGCATATCTGGATTTAGTGGGCAATTGTAAATGCAAGTCCCAGGATATACTGGAGCACCAGCTGGCACTTCCGCCGAAATCAAAGTTCGGGGGGTTCCATCTGGATTGAAGAAAATCGCTTTTGCCTCATCCGATTTGAAGAACTCCTCAAATGGTTTTCCAGCAACAGTTGTCAGTATCACATTGTAATCAAATTTGCGATTCTTAAGAGCATCAAGAGCTTCAATCACTTCGCGAACAATGGCATCCTTATTTTCAGCCAGTATTTTGCGGAGTTTAGCATCACGGATGTCAAGTCCGAATGTTGTAATTCCAACACAATTTTTAGACTTTTGTTGAAGATAAATCGTCATCAACATTGACAACTTGTAATAGTCATTGTATGTCGTAGCCGACAATTCAGTTCCATCGGCATTCACAATCTTCCCAGTTTCTGGGTCAATTTTGAATTGAGCCATCAGGTTGGAAATATCCACCCAATTTTCCTCCACAAATTTGTGGAATTTTTCACGTTCCGTCATCATATCACGAGGTTGTCCGGTAGTATACCAGCCACTGCGCATGAATCTGGGGTCAACAGTTTGCTGCATGGCAGCGGTGAATTGTTCGATAATCGACATTATTTGTTTGTGTATATTTGTAAGTAATTATTTAAAAATACAACATAAAATTATAATCAATTTTTTTAGGTAAGAATTTCAAAACATATAGAAATTTGCTTACAAATTTAGAAGAAACATTATTAAAAATATACAAAGCTCTCAAGAACTTTCTCTGAGTTGTTTGTATAGATCATTGGGAGTCCCAATCTCGGGAGCGACAGATTGACTGAAGCATTTTTTCTCCAAAGCACTTCAAGTAAGTTTTACTGAGTTGTGAATTAAGGGGGAAAATCCCAGGATTGAAGAATAAACTAGACACAATCTGAATCATAAACCCAGACATCAACAACATTTTCTTCCTTTTTTGGGAATTGATGCAGTCAAGCTTTGAAAAATGTTGGCTTAACTCTACTTTCATGAAACATTTATCACGCCAAATCAGATTGATAACGCAAATTTTTGGTGGCACTGGATACAGACCCCGGAAAAAGTAACTCACTTCTTTAAGCGCATTAATTGCTTCATATTCTTTGTCAACCAGCGCCGAGTTTGGTTCTCTCAGTAGAGCTTCTCTTTGAGCATTTTTCCAGTACTCTTCAAATCTGGGTTCACAAACCGTCTTCTCAATGAAGTAAAATACTTCATTCACAAAGGCAGGTGGCATAACACGCATCATGTACATGAAAGCTCTTACAACGATTTCATTTGATTCAAAATAAAGCGAACTGTAGTGGATAGTAAAAAACCACATTGCATTCATTTGAATTTTCTTCAATCGATGCTCATTCCGAGTGGTTTGGTAACTTCTTGTGGAAAACATCTTCGTACAACGGATAATCCGTCGGAGCAAATGATGCCAAATCCGAAAGAAGTTTATCATTTGAAGAGTAATTTGTGGAAGATCTTCATCAGGCATCGACCTATTTTGAAATCTTTTGACTCTATTATAGAGGGATGTGGATGTACTACTCATTTAGTAATTTCTACTCCAAAATAAAATATGTATAATTTAACTCACATTGTAAATTCCAATCTATTTTACTATCAATTTTTTATAATTATCTAAATCCGCAACTAATATCTCAAGAACTGTCAGTACGTTTAAAAGAGCTGATTTTCGCCAGTTTGCATAGTTCGCGAAAATGACTTGCTGTAATTTTAGGGAGTTTCAATATCGGGACTTCTTTTGGAACTTTCATTTTGCGACAGCATAACTCGTATATGACTTCTCCAAATTTTTTTATGTACATCTGTTCAAGTTGCGAACTAATGGGGAAAATCCCACGTTTGAAGAACAACCGAAGCACAAGCTTATTAAACATCCCATGCATCCATAACATTTTCAGTCTTTTTTGAAAAGTGATGGTGATACTATTTGAAAAATGCTGTCTTGATCTGAATTCGATGAAATAATAATTATCCCCCCGCCAAATCAACTTGGCACACAAAATTTTCTTCGGCACTGGATACAGGTTTCTTGTGATAAAAACATGGAATGATTCAAGTGCATTAATGGCAGCATACTTTTTGTCAAAGGTTAATGGGTCCATTATCCATCGTGGGTCAAATGCCATTTCTCGATCTTTACTTCTCCCAATCTTCCAGAATCGCTCAAAACTTGGCTCAAACAGAGTGTTCTGAATGAAGTAACAAATCTCATTCACAAACTCGCTCGGCACAGCCCTCATCATGTGCATGAATGCTCCTACAATGAGTTCGTATGACTCAAATTCATGATGTCTGAGTCCCAGGTGCCTACAGCTTACATTATACCCATCATTTCTGGGAAAGAATTCAGTAAACAAATGTATCGCCATACAATGAGATCTCCACGAACAATAACAATCCGGATTGGTTGAGTAAGATTCTTTGGAAAACTTCTTCATAACGTGGACAATCCGTCGGAGCAAATCATACCAAATTGGAAAGAAGACTCCCATTAACTCTTTTAATTCTGGAAGAGCCCAAGCAGTCATCAACTCATACTGAAATTTTTTGACTCTTTTAAAGCCGTAAGTGGACATATTCTAATAATTATTAAATAAATATATATATTTTACCATCATTTTTTATAATTTTAGGGATTCATCCCGAAAAACACTTCCGAAACACTTGCTTCATTTGTTTTGAAGTTGTTTTAGAAAAGATTTTCGAAATAGCAAATCTGAAGTGAGTAGAAATACACACCATCTGTAGCCTTTTTTGGTGCGTAATTAGAGCCATCTGGTTATCAATTCCGCATAATGGGAGCCTGTCTCGCAGGAATGGATTGGAACAAATTGGTCGTGGGACAGGAATAGGCAGCCAATGAATCAGCCAATAATTCACCATTCCGACAAACGCATCATACACACGAAATGTACGATATATATATATGCCATCTGAGACTTCTTCGCAAGATTCCTCTTCGCACACCCTATATCCCCGAACTTGTTGAACAAATCCTGAGAATTTAGGATGATTTACAACCCCATAGAGAATTTGAAAAAGCATCATTGAGAGCCGTGGGTCAATTTGTTGAAGAATGAGCACAAATGATGCGACATCCCAATTTTTTTGTTCAGTTTTATACCTTATTAACATGATTAAACATTTCGCAAAACATTTTCTGACTTTCTTAGAATCAGGGCGTGAGAGCTTCTTTGCTACTTTAAGTAGCACTTTTTGGATAATGTAGAACCAATGTCCAAATTCTCTTCCAAAAACTTGCGTTAACTTTGTGAAGTGTATGCAATAAAGGCGTTGGAACGCTTTAATAATTGCAAAAAATGTCATCCTTTTACTTGTCAATTAGGTTATTCTTTGATTTTAATTCTAATCAATTTTTTTTATATTTTTTTTGATGAAATATCCTGCAAATCTAAGCTATGGAAATAAAGATACGAAAGACATTCCCTAGTTTATCAGCAATAGTCCCAGATAGGTTAGTTCAGCAAATTTATTTCCAAATCTCACTTGAAAATAGATAATAATTTAGGCATGTATAATTAGAGACACATGACAAAAAGATGTTTCTGTTTTAGGAAATATAAATTATAAACTCGGCGCCCTATTGAGCATCCTGCAAAACCACTTCACATAATTGCACCCGAAGTGCTGGAAAAAGGGACGAACATTCACACCAATCCTTCTCTCATATATAAAGTATTTTTATTTTTAGCCAAAAAATTAAACCATGCAAACAACAAACGCGCGTTGGCTCTGCGAGCGAAGGCGGGCTTGTTGTTTGCATAGTCCTCTCTAATAACTGCCGCCTTACCCCAAAATCAAATGAAAAACAGTTCTTCTTCAGCTTGTTGGCTAAATCAGTTCTGTTGGAAAGATAATCAAGATTCCGAAATAGATGGGACTTGGGAAGCTATAATGTTGCTACCACGCACCCTTCTGAAACCAATCGAAATAAAAAACACGTCTTACAGTGAAATAAACAGCAAGCTATCTCTCTCCTGCCCAACCGCATTCTCTACCCAACCGATCTCTTTGAGGCACTCCCGTGTGTACTTCCATACACACCCCCCCCAAGTGGTTTTTTTGTGAGGGGTAATAACATAAAAAATTTGCTTTTATTTTGCATCAATTTTTTTTTAACTTTGAGTAATATTCCACAATTGGATTGGATTATTTAAATAATTATAAAATAGCGATATGTTTATGCTTTCATGACACAAAATTAGCCAATCAGAGTTGGACGAACCACCATCCCCGCTAAGGAATTGATGACACGAAGTGTCTTGTAAATTGTAATTTGCACATTCAGGCTTCTGCGGTCCGGGTTTAATCCCATTTGCTCTCCCTCTTGGAACCATCTTCTCGACTCTTCAACATGCGCTGAAAACTCAGGATGATGCATAATCCCGGCGACGATCTGAAAAAACAGTCGTGAAAACTCCGGGTTAAATTGTTCCAGAGTTTCCTGAAAGATAACTACATCCCAGTCATTTTGTGACCAGCGATAGTGAGTCATCAAATGAAAGCAATTTGAGTAAGCTTTGCTTACTTTGACTGAATGCGGACGCGAAAGTTTCTTTGCCACAAAAATCACCCGTCTGAAAATATCAATCCATTGGATAAAATTTGTACCAAATGCTGTGCGCAAATGCACAAAATTGCGACCCTGAAGCATCGATTGTAATTGTTTAACAAAAAGAAAAACCATCTTCTTTATCGTCTCGTTAATTATTAATAATTTAATTTTTAAACCCATCAATTTTTTCTTTATTTAACTTATAACTCATAAGCCCAAAATATCAAGGAAAGCAGATGCTCTTACTCTCGAAAGTGTTTGCCATAATGACGTTGGAAAGCTTTAACATTTTTATAATTTTTTGGGATAAACTTAAATTTTAATCCCAATAACTCTCAAGAGACCAAAAACACCAAATCCTACAAACACCATAAGGTTTGTAAAAAACTCACCATATCTTGCGATAAAGTGCATCTCAAGTAATTCGTCCCAAACCTGAAAGCGAATAATCTTTGGGTTCGTCATACCCTGGATTGGGGTTGGCTGTTGGGTGGGATAGTCACCCCATTTTGTGAGGGATTCCCTCAAATAGCCGACATGAGCAATTAAGTCCTGATCCGAGAACAATCGTTCGAGCATCAGAATGATGTCTCGAACAAGTTCTTTGTCTGAGATAGTTTCCAGCTCTCTCATAAGAGAAGAAGCAGGTGGTACCTCAAAATGAGTTGGGTAGTCGTATTCGAGCAAATCTTCCATCGCTTTATTTACAGAATTTGGCAAGTTATGGACTAACTCATTGTAAGCCACAATCAAATGCGAAAGGATACACAATAATACGGGGCTAATCCCAAGTTTTGGTAATCTGAAAAAAATTTCTTGAGGTTCATTGGCATCAGATTGTTTAACTTTTTTGCTATAGTATTAAAAATTATAAGTTTTTTACAATCAATTTTTTATTTTTTTAAAAATTCCGAAGCATTATCATCTGCATTTGACTCGATTGTTGAGTATAATTGCAAAATAATCTTGCAATAAGAACTTTAAAAAAACCAGAAATGCAAAGCACCCTATATCTTCTTTTTAGGGGTATGCTTGATAAATGCTTGCAAAATTCTCCAAAAACGCACAAATTCATCCGGCTTCGCAGAAATTTTCTTGAAACGATTGGACGAGGCACCGGGATAAGGCTAACCCAAAGGCTAACCCACTTTGGAAAAGATTGTGGGTATCTGGAAATTGAGTCCAATACGCGAAGTGTGTAATAAGACGTCTTTTTAGCCAAGGTCCTACTGCCTTCTATGAAGAAGGTCCTACTGCCTTCTCTGAAGTCTTTTCTTGCGGAATCCACAAACCTCGAAAAATCCACATTGGTGAAAAGGTCACTAATAACCTTTACCAATAAAATTGGGAGCCTGGGGTCGACTTGTTGAAGCGGGCTGATAAAAGACTCTAGTTTCAAGCATATTTCTATCGAATATTCCGAATCAAAACGTGTCAGCAAGTTGAAACAATTTTCAAAACACTTCCGCACTCGTCGTGAATACGGACGTGAAAGCTTTTTTGCGACTTTCAGAAGAACTCTTCTGATAATGTCGAACCAATGATAGAACCTTTTACCAAAAATGGTTTGTATTCTTGTTAAATGTTCACCATAAAAGTCTTGGAACTCCTTGATGTAACTAAACTTCGACATTATTTGTGCCAAACTATATAAAATTAAATTATAATTTTTTACCATCATTTTTTTTACATTAAACGCTGGATCTGTTCTTCGCCAAATACTTTGCAAAGTATTCCTCTTGTTTGAGATGAACACAATGAATTGGTCAAATCCCTAAAAAGCCTTGAAAGTAAAATCCTCAAAAGCTCGGACAAGCATAAAAGCTTCCTGCGCTTCAATTTTGTAATGCACATATAGGCTCTGGCTGGAATTCTTGACCATTGGAAAAGTGGCATCGACAAAAGCCGTTGTGGAATTGGCATTGGATATGGATAGAATCTCTTTCTGTAAGCATGAAATTCTTTGACTCTTTCATAGAAATACGTCCGTTGTTTCCATAACACTGGGTTCGCAAAAAAGGAAGTTTGTCCAGACTCCTCAAAAACAAAATCCACACATTCCTGTAAATTGTGATGTTCAGCGATCTTCTGTAGTATTCCACAAACCACATACACAAATTTTGGAGGCATCCGCATCAATTCCTTGAATTGGTCCAATAATGGAAGATTGATTGCAAGTCGTCCTGCTGTATCATTTGGGAGATAAAGTACAGCAGAGCAAAGAGTGTATACTTCTTTTGAGATAATGCCCCTAGAAGAAACAATATTACTTTGTCCCAGCTTTTCTTCAACTTCTTCCAATTTTTTCAGAAAAGCTAGAATTCTTTGATATTGAAGAACATCAAAAATCCGAGGCAATCTTAGCATATTTGCCGCAATCTGTTCTTTTAAAGCTGACATTTCAATCAAACTATCAACATCTAATATTTAAACCCATCAATTTTTTCGGATTCCCCCCCAATTATTTATTATGATAAATAATATGCATTTTAGCTACTTATAATAATTGCCTACCAATTTTATTTCAAAAGACGACGTTGTTTTTCATCCAGAAACTTCTTGATTCCTTTGATTAGTTGATATGTATTACCGTCACTTGTCATTCGAAAAAAGTCTCTCAACAAAATTTCCATAATTCCCGATAAGCATAATAGTCTCAAGCGTCTTTTTTTCCTTAGATAATCAGAATTTACTGACATTTCAAGAGGAAAGGTTACAAACCCAAGCTTTCTACTATGCATTAGAGGTGATATTTTCTGCCTTGGAACAGACTCATAACAAATCAAATGAAAACATAGTTTCCTGAGAAATTCCCACACATCTTTTCTCACAACAAACTGATTTGCTCCCAACAGAAGTTTATCACCATAATTAGGAGTAATCCGAATTAGGTATTCCATATATCTGAATAGATTTGGATTAAGAAACAAAATTTGATGAATCATTGATAAGATGTGATGTGCAAACCGTGGATCAATATCACCAACTTTCATTGTTAAAGACAAAAAGTCTTTACAATTAAAGTCTTTTGGGAAATTCAGCATTCTCATGCCACACATCGAAACTTGATGGTGTCCGTAGATATCCACACTGTTTTTTGGAAGCATCAAAAAGACCATATTCAATCGTTCAACAAGCTCAAACCAATCATTGAATCTTGATCCAAGAAGACATCTTACGACATCTAGATGGATAGCAAAAAAAATATAAACAAAAGACCCACCCGGGTAAAACTCTAACATTTCAGACTTCTAACCAATATTTAAGTTTTTTACCCATCAATTTTTTATATCTTTAATAATAATGCTTCCATTTACGCCAATTAATAGTCGCGATAGTAAGCCGACAATCCGAGGATTTGAAAATAGCAATTTCACAATTGGTGGTCCTGTTTCGCAGGAACGCCAATTCACAATTGGTGGTCATGTTTCGCAGGAACGCCAATTCACAACCCAACCCACCGATTTCCCAGTGTTTGACCCCAAACTTTTTTCAATGGGCACTGATTCTTCCAGCCAGTCTGACCCCCAGAAGGAGCACAAAAATATTGACAGAGGATTCTTATCCCAACGAGATTATATTCAAGAGACATCAGAAAGATTAAATGGTTTTTCCATTATGCCCCGAGACACTCGGCATGACACCACAAAAAAAACTATTGAACAACAAATATCTCCAATAACAAATCGAACAACTGGTATTCCATTTCATAAATTATAATAAAAATATAAAAATCTATTCATAAATTACTTATGAATAAAAATCAATTATTTAAAAAATTTCCACCAATCGATTTATTTGAAAGACTTGTTAAAATATATGGGTTAACTGATATAAATGATTGCAGGAAATTTACAAAAGACCATCTTATAAAAAATAAAACACTAGAAAAAATCGAAGGATTTCGTGATGAATTGGAAGAATATTATTTGCCCTGTAAAATAATCAAATATTTACTTGATTTAGATGAAAAAAAACTAATAACAATCTTACGCCAAATCGCCAAAGTTTTTGATTATTATGTTATAAGTAATGAGAAATACCTAAATTCAAAAAAAGTTTTGCAGTATAGTCTAGAGAAAAATGGAGTAATTTTTGATGATGTGAATTATAATTTGAAGATAATTGACTTTTAATTATTTTCTAAATAATAATTATATGAATGAATCAAGCGTATCTCATAAATCTCATCATTATATAATAGGTAAACGATTAAATAGAAATGATGCAATGAAAATAAGAGAAATTCAGCAAAAAATATCTCAGAAAAATCTATATTTAGATGAAAATACCAAAATAGGCTATATATATACACCATTTGTTTATCTAGGATATTTTGATGAATCTATTGAAGATAAATTAAAAAATATGATTTTGCCCGAATTTTTTGCAATAGCTGAAAAAATTATACCATTCAAATGCCCTCTCAAAAAATACACATATACAGGGCAATCAAAGCGCTTCAAATATTTAGGATTAGAATATGATACCCCCCAAAATATTTTGCTAAAAGTTATCATACCATTTGTAAAATATTATATGGATAAATATATTGGTAAAAATCTAACATTTGAAGATATTCCAATGATTCCACTTTTTCGCTTAGACAATAAAAATAAAGAAATTTTCGTCAATAAAAATCCATATACTATAAATAATAATCAATATAATTTCACAGATATACCAATGCCTAATGTTAGATATGACCGTGATAAAAATGAGAGATATATTGAAATTGATTCTATTGATTTACTTAGAGCTACACCAACACAAATTCGTTCAGGAAAAAAAACATTTAATGAGCAATTACAAATTGATACATTAATGAGTATTCCATTTACTAGACCAAATACTAATTTGTAAATCTTCCGGGAATTGGAATATAAGTTCCATCACCATTGCTAACATTAATGCGGTCTCCAAAACCAAGATATTTATTTCTGGATTGTATCCATGATAAATATAAATTATAATAATATTTCTGTCGTTTAAATGGAAAATATAAATCGAGGAATTGTTTTGGAATTCCTGGGTCTTTCCCTAGTAAAAGTGTCTGTGAAATTGTAAATAATTTAGTCAAAAAAATGTACGAAAAATAAATTAAATTATAAAAATTTACAATAGTCAGTTTTCCATCAACGGGCAATCCTAATGCTAGTCGTATAATATTAATATAATTTAGTTGTGTATTATTGCGAGAACTGAAATCATTATAAAAATGATTAACTGAAAGATTATAAATTATATATTGGTCATATTGTGATAATGGTATATTTTGACCATATGTATAAGAAAAAGTAGTAGTATCTATAATTTGCATTAAAAAAAAAGCATCCCATGGAACTATATTATTATTGCAAGTTTTTTGCCCTTTATTAAAATAAAGATAAGATTTTTCAATATTTAGTGCAAATGCAATAAATCTATTCCGGATACTATCTTTAAAATCAGTTAATTCTATTGAATCATTAATAGATGGAACAATCCGAATAAATATTTCCTCAAGTGAATATAAATCAATTGGACCATAAATGAGTTGGTTTCTCAAACATTCTGATATTGGTAATGTTGTTCCATTTATAGCTTCTTCATAATCTTTAAATCCACAATCTGGATAATATTTTCTAAAATAATTTGGGACAAGTCTAACATAACTATAACGAGTTGTATTATTGTAATTTATGAAAATTTCAGTAAATCTTTGATTAATAAAAGCATAACAATTTGTTGATGCACAAATATTATAATATATCCCAGAATCTGTACCAAGAGTTGAATTAATATTTGATAAAGATATATTATTAATATTTATGCTTCCTAAATTAGTTATAACTTCCCAATTAGCTCCACTATCTTTTGTTTTATATAATAAGTTTACAGAAGATAAAGATATTTTTAAAGCAACAAAACCAATTGTGCCTGAAGATTTTATTTGAACAATATCACTTACATTTGTAGCAGTTAATAATATTGTATTCCAATTAGTGCCACTATCTGTTGTATAATATATATAACATTTTAAATCATTTACATTTAAAGCTGCAGCCATCCCAATAGTTCCATCTATAGATACTGACCGAAATGATGTATTAATTATATCATTTATTGAAATAGACCATGTTAAACCACCATCTATTGATATATATAAATATCCATTATTACTGATTGTATTAAATACTCCTAATAATGCAATAGAGCCAGAAATAGATAAATCATTTGAATATGATATAATATCAGATAAAGTTAATACCTTAGATATATTTGCACCACCATTTATTGAAGTATATGTATCAAAATCACCCGAACTATTTATTAAAGTAAGTATGAATCTAATAGTAGAGCCATCTAGACAGATAGCTGCATTACATATACTAGTAATTTGTATATTAAATAAATCTGGAGATGGAATTGCAGAATCATTTGTACTTTGATTCCAATTATTACCACCATCTATTGAATAATATAATAAAGCATCATTATTTATTGTTTCTATTACAATTACTGCATTTAAATTAGATATATGCACAAAAAAATTATTAATTTCAGTGGTTGAAAGACCAGGTAATCCCGATGCTGAAGAGCTCAAATTTTTACCAGAATTTGTAGTATAATAAATAACAGGATAATTATTTATATCAGAACCGGCTGCAATTCCATTTAAAGAACCAGGCGTTCCTGTTAAAGATAAAGATATATAAAAATGAGTATTTGGTGTACTTTGAGATAAAGTCCAAGTAGCACCTGAATTTGTAGTATAATATAATTTTCCGGTTGAAGTTCCAATATCATATGTTGACCCTATTCCATTAGTTAGTGTTAAATTAGTTATAAAATCGCCAGAAGTTATATTACTTTTAGAAAAAGACATACGTATATATATATTTTAAAAAATATTTATTTTTTAAAGGCGCATAATCTTATAAAGGAAAAATTGAACCGGTATATGCACAATATGAGTAGCCCTGGGAATTCAATGTTTGTCTCAAATAACCACGTAAATTCCACTTCACTACGTACAATACTGCGAATATAAACATACTCAAATTGGAACTATCTGGAGTCGTAAAGAGAAGATAATTCAGATTCCACATATTTCGGGGGTCTATATTTCTTATTTTTCCCACACTCTCCCATTTTACTTGATAGCAGCAATAGGTCCCCCCATTATTACGGTAAATCTGTGCTTTATAGGTCTGATTACAGAATTGTCGCAGTAAATCCACCAAATTCTGATTCTCGGGATTCTCCAATATTTCGACTATTTCTAATTTTGTTTTTCCATCTAAAATAGTCGGCAATAATTCATTAGATAAATCAATCGTCTCCTGATTGGCATATTGCTGTGGTCTGTTAACTGGTTCGGTCATGTTTATGTATAATATTACTGAGATAATTAAACTAATTTCTCTAATAACTTATCAAATGGCTCCTGAATTACATAATTCTTATTAAACCACAGCAATATCAGGAATTGCCCAGGAATAATGGATGAATATTGCTTATCCTCTGGGAACCACGTAGGAGTAATCATATTATAACAATAATATCTTCCATTTGCTCTAAATTCCTTTGCCATTTCAAGTGCAGCGAATAAGGATTGATAAAATTGTCGACCTTTTATAGTTGCAATAAATGCTCGGTCTACTTCATCTACTTCTATCCAAAAAAAGCCCACCTTAATGGGCTTTGTAAAATCATAAGTATAAGGATTGGGAACCCAACTGCTAATAAAAGTAAGAGCCATAATGTCATTTTGGTCATATATTTTGGGATACAACCCCTTTTCTTGAGGAATATACTTATAGCAATAAGTTTGCCCCTGAGAATGCAATTGACGTGCCCAATCAGTCGCTTGATAAAGATTAGTTAAATAGACTTCGTCCACAAAAGCTCGCATGATGAATTTATCACGGGGTGTTAATGTTTTCAAATCTAAATTAAAATAAGTAAGACTATTATAAGACATATATATATCTTATATTAAGAATTATTTTTCAGCTTTATCGCCACATTGATTCAGCAAACAGGGCTTTCCAGTCCTGCTCGTTGAATTGGCATATGCATCACTATATGTAAAAGTTAATTCACGCAGAGCACGACCATCATACTTCAATGGTTTCAACTGACAGCCAGCCAAATCGTAAGGGATATTGACTAAATAGCAAAAATCTTTACCCTGTGTCAAATAGAAAAAACAGTTGGTGCAAGCCCTGTATAAATTTTGGATATACTCTCCATTGGCATATAATAATAGGACCTGTAAATCTAAATTATCAAGTTCCATTTCTTGATATTGCTTCGTGTATGAGTTGAAATATATGAGCTTCCTAGTTGTCAGAAGTTCCTTTGCGAATACAGGGTCATTTCTCATTTTCTGACTGGTCGTCCAGAATATATAGAGCGTCGTTGCATAGTATACACGACTATCGGGGAGACCCTCGCAATAATTGCAATTGTTGCAGGGATCCGGTAAATATTTGAATATATTATAATAACGGTAGCAATAATAGTTTCCCTGGGCTCTCTGTTCTTGACCTGCCAAATAAAAAGCGGCGGTCAATTGCTGTATTGCTTTTTGATTGCACAACAAAAATCGAACAAAATTATCTGTTTTCCTACGTTCTGGGTTTGCATCAATATATGCTTGGTCATAGTATTTATATCCACATACGGTTGCCATATTATAAATTAATTAGATATTTATTTTCTGAAGATTAGTAAATATTTCTCTTCAAATTGTTTAGGCAAAATGCTTCCCATCACAATATTGATATCTTTTCTGGACATTAACTCATCTGTATTCTTCATAAAGAATCTCACATAGTTAAGAGGATTTCGAGTTCCAGCACTAAAACTCAATTTTCTTATACTGTAAATATATTCATCGGGGTCTCTATCATTTTCTAAACACCAATTCCTCCATACTTCAATAGCGTTGTCGCCAGTTTTCATAAGGATGGCTTCAATAATCACCTCCAATTGTCGTGTTTTCAAATCATTCAATATTCCCCTAATTTCATATAAAACTGGACGTTTATCTTCTGATAGCCAATTGTCTTCAATCAATAAAGGATAATCCATAATACTATCTGTCAATTTCAGGAAATTGATGAGCTCTTCATTTTCAAATGGTTGGTCAAATGCGGGCAAAATTTTCTCCAATCGGACAAATATTTTTGCAAGGGTCATATCAACACGCTTCACAGTGGGATGATTGTAGACCTGTTTGTGTAGTCGATAACGGGTATCGAACAATTCGAAAATATTGAAAATGATTTTGTTACAATAACAGATTTCACCCTGAATGACTTTACAATAGGGAAAAATACGTTTGTGGTCAAATCCATAATGAATGCCCAGGGCTTTTGTATCTCGGGCAATATAATCAAATTTGTCGACGTCGATTCCATTTTTGCCATTGCTGACAATTTGATAGAGAAAATTACTTTTGTCTTTCTCTCTTTCTGGATGAATCATTGTTTGAATCTGTTTTATGTTTTCAACGGATAGTCCAATATTGTATTTCTCATTGATGAGCGCCAATATGGCGCAACTCCTTTGTTCGTGATGGCGAAATGGGTGATTGTCGGGGATTTTATCCTTCAAATACATATCATCATATATGTGGGAAAAAGGACCATGACCTAAATCATGGCATAATCCAGCCAATTCCACATTAATTTTTTGCTCTAATGTTATGCCTAATTCGGGCTGATTGGTGGCAATTTCGTTGATAAGAGATCTTGCTAAATAAGCGGTCCCAATACTGTGCTCAAATCGATTGTGAGATGCACTGGGGAATACATAATATCCCGAGCCGAGCTGTTTTATATTTCGTAAACGCTGGAATTCAGGGGTGTCAATGATTTTCGCCCCAATTGAACATATTTCAATCGGTCCATGTATATCGTCTTGGAAAATCTTACTCATTTTTTGTTTTACTAATAGATTAAGATAAAATAAATCACTTTTTTGGGGGAACCTAGGTTCCCCCATAACCCCCTCCTATGCTCTTTAGAAAAATGGAGTATCCCCGCAATTTCCGCATTATGACAAATTTACTGATAAATTACTGTTTTATAAAATATTTTATAAAATAATTTTGTACTAATGCGGCGAAGAAGAGGGGAATTTGTTTTAGCGTTTATATATGATAACGTCATATATAAACTCTAGAACATAAATCACTACGTGATTTATGTTTTCCAATCTAATTCCCAAACATTGCCAATATTTGCAATATGCAAGCGTTTTGGGGCTTAGCACCTTTTGCCACGGAGTGGCGAAAAGGGGCTTTTTGCTATAATGCGGCAACTACTGGGCTTCAAGAGCATGGGGTAACGAATCGCTTGCGATTCGTTAGTGTAAGGGGGGAAGCGCGCTTCCCTCCTCAAAGTAATCACCAATTTCAGGGTCTCTTCCTAGTTGTCGTCTGAAATATTCATCATAATTCCTTTGAACATCTGGGTCAGTTGGAGCTATTGGGTAGGATAGATAACTAAAATCACCAGATGATCCATCCTGACATCTTGGAAGTTCCGTTCCATTTTGCAGAGCATCCATCAATTTGATCCAAGAATCGCCAAATGAAGCATATTCTGGAATTGAAAACAACCAACGGATGTATTCAATATCATTCATTGTCGGGTTAGGTTTCTGATGCGTATGCCAAAAATCTCTGAGAAAGCATAAACATATCTCACTAGACATTTTGCAATTTCTGATACCATCTGGAAAAATTAATCTTCCATAAGATGCAGTGCTGATTTTAGATTGTGCACTATCTGATAACCAACTAATTTTGCTCCTAAGATAACTATGGTTATCTTTTGCACCAATTTTTAATGCGAAGTTTTCAACTGCAATTCGGATGATCCAGTCAAATTTTGTAGCACACAAGCGAGTATATCCCTCAGACCACGGAATATTGCCAAAGGGAAGAAATGAGACGGCAAAAGTCCGCGCAAAATTCCTGAAAAAACTATCCCAGAATGTCAAAAACACCTCAAAAATAGGCGTTTGACTTCGCAATAATGTTGTTGGACTTTCAAACTCAAATTGGTTAGAACATCTTATATGTCCAAAACCCAAATTCCAATCATTCATTGAGTACTCTATCATTTTTCCTGCAATATCATAACTTTTCATGGAAGAAAATAATCTGCATATTCGGCGCATAGTTGAACAAGACCCGTGGTTTGAGTCTATATGACACTCAAACTGTAGGTCTTGTTCAATCATAAAGTCATGATATTTTTGAGAAAAATGTAAAGGGACGTGTCTATTTCCACAACTCTTAATGAACTCTGCCAAATGTTCGTCTACGAAACTTGGGTCAATGACTGCAAGCATACAGAAAGCAAATATAATGGTTATTTTTTTTGGATCCGGTAGATGAGATTGTCTGTCATAAACTAGTTCACAAACATTCACTTGTTTTTTCCAAACCAGTATTATGTTTTTCAGTGCATTATCATTCTGCGCAAGAAAAGAGACAATCTCTGGGTAGGATGACCTCACAAGTATAATTATTCTCTGCATCTCTAATGCAGTCCTCATTAAAATTAGGTCCACATTTGGAGACAAAAATATTTGCTCCATTGGAAACATGTTTAAATGTTCTACACGAACATCAGCAAGTATGGATACAAAATGTGAAAGTTCTTGAAGAGGTGGCAAATTACCAACAAATCCACACTTCTTAAGCGTGCTTGAAAGGACAACTTGTTTAAAGTTTTCAAAAAGTATGGAAACCCGATGTTGTGGATTCTGTTGGAACATTCGAAGTTGGTCCTGATAAGAACGATACTTCCGTCCTTTAATAGCTGGCAAAATAGATGTATACATCCGAAGTTGACTTATAGCATCTAGAATTGCACAGTATTGCTGATGAGTCAGCGTGACATATGAGACCAATTCAAAGATTATCTCAGGATGAATTCCCTGAATCATAAAAATCATGATAACAATTGGTAAGCTATCCTTAAAATTCCAGGTAAGCAACTTTGTTACAAGAGCAGTAGCACTAGCAGTAGGTGCTGACATAGTATTTAGTTATTATAAAATGCTGAATTTTATATATAAAATATATCAATTTTTTAAAGATAAAAATTTCACAATTTCCGCTTCATTCATAAATTTTTTAGGAACCCGCCGCCCATTCTTGAAAATACCATACTGATTCAGCTTATATCCGGCATCCTTAGCAATCTTCCGGATTTTCCTGCTGAATTTCTCCCCACTGCGAAAATACAATGTATAAAATGGTTTTTGCTCCTTGGTTGCTATTTTCACATCGACATGCACAATGTAGGGATAACCCGGGAATCTCATTAAAAAAACGCCCATTTTTTCCCCCAATTCTGCTTCACAAACTATCCAATTGCCCAGTGATTGGACAATTTCCTCCATTTTGCCATCCACAACCAAAATATCAATATCTTTGCCCTCTTTTTTTGAGGGGTCTTTCATCCCAAAACTACCCATTAATTCCACTTCCATCCCCAGTAGTTTTCGTTTTAATTGGGCAAATATTTTAATCGCCTCTTTCCGCGGAATAGGGAATGCCAAGTCATGGAAATATTTTATTCCAATTGCCTGTTGTTTCGTTAATTGGAGGCTGCCATTTTTGTGAGCTTTTTTTATTTGTGCAACACTGGAATAACCCTTTGCAGCCCAATCGGCAGCCACTTTTGGTCCAACTCCATAGATTTGCTCCAATGCGAGTAGAGCCTCCACTTTTTTATTCCCGCGGATTTCCTCCAATTCGTGCATCTTCCCAGTTTTCAAATACTCGGCAATTTTCATTCGAGCCCCTTCACCAATCCCTGGTATATTACTAACATCATCGGCGGACTTTATTTTCGGCATCCCATCAATGGCTTCTATAATATTCTCATAGGCACGATATTGGTAGACATTCCCTTTTGCCTTATGATAATCCCGGAATTCACTAAACAATGCAATCATTTTATGATTAGGGGCTGAGCCGCCACCAGACATTTTTTTCACTAAAGCCAATTGTGGTTTAAAATCACCGTGAGTTTCTAAAATGGCAGGAATCGATTTCTTAGTGCACCATGAAACTATCTCCTTCAAAGCTTCCATATTATTTTTAAATATAAAGCCTTTTCCAATATAAGCGTGTTTATCAATTCTTCCACCGAATGGCGTAGCACTATCATTCAAATGAACCAAGGCAATTTTATTCTTTCCAACTTTTTTCTCGAATTCGCTAATATATTTTTTCCATCCCCCCACCTCATGAATTGGATATCCACAGACGAAAATATGACAGGTGTCAATGCAAAAAAAAACGCGTTCTTGAATTTTTTTGGGTAATTTATGATAAATATATGCAATATTATCAATTGTATTTCCAAATAAATTATTCTCACAAGAGTTTGTTTCTAAAATTGGAATTGCTTTTTTGTCGGAATTTTCTACACAATACACAACTGACCGAATCATATTTTCATATGCTTCTTCTTTAGGCATTCCACCGACTGCTACTCCAAAATGGAGGACAACCCCATGGATTCCCAATTCCACTGCTAAGTCTAATTCTTGGATATATCGTTTAAGGAATATTTTATTTTTTGGAATGAGTGCTCTGCCAAAATTTAAAAGATATTTGGAGTGAATATATGTCGGAAAATTCTGGAGCGCAGTCTTTATTTCAGCTTTTTCTGATTTATCCAATTCATATACTTTCCCTAATTCTAATGATTGGGGCGACCCTGTGAAAATTTGCATGCAATTTCCACCAATAGCTGTAGTTTCTTCTTTTGCTTTAATTATTCCTCCATTAATACTCGCATGAACTCCCAGATATAACATTATATTAATATTATAATGTTATATAAAAATTATTTAATTATAGGTTTCTTCATTTGATAATTAATGGAACCAAACCCCAAAGATGTTGGATCCCAACCTAAAACAAAATCATCATTACTAGAAGTTGTATTTATTTTTTGACTTTTATTTTTTGATAGGTTTTCTTCTCGTCTTTTATTTTTCTCAATCTCTAGCTTTTTTTCTATAGCTGCAATACGATTCTTATTCTGCTCATTAAGTTTATTTTGTTCTTTAACATTATCTTTAAAATTATTTTTTAGATTATCATTTAAATATCCAATATTTTGTTTCCCAGAAGGTTTATTATTATTATTATTATTATTATCACTTGGGTGCAGGCATTTTTTAAGAAAATTTGGTCCAGCTCCCTGTGCGATTGCTTTATATGCATCATTTTTGCCTGATTCAATACCTTTTTTATATGATTCATCTACTTTTTTATTGCAATCTGTCTTTCGAATATATAATTTATTAATTTTATCCTCAACATCATCTTCAAAACGAATCAACCAATTTTTAAATCGCGGGTCATCCTGTATATACTTATAAGCAGGTGGGCAAACTGGGCAATCAGGACAAACAACAGGCGTTGGACAAGCTGGAATTTGGCTCTTTAATACATATTTTGTCAAATCAGTCTGTTCAGGACAGGGTGGTATCTCACTCTTTAAAACATAATTTCTTAAGTCTGGGCAAGGTTTTACCATTGATTTTAGTGCATATTCGCTCATGTCTGGACAAGGTGGGACGCTTGATTTAAGAACATAACGGTCTATATTTTTGCATTTATAGGCTTCACAATTGCTACATGTTGGCTGCTCAGGTTTCTTTTCTTCGGGATAAATATAATAATCATTTTGAACATAAGTGTTTTTATCACCTAAACATTTTCCTCCGGAGCAAGATTTTGATTTTGGAGGTTGCTCAATATCACATTCTTCTGGAACATCATCTCCTCCTCTTAGTCCCCAGTCATAAAATGTAGATGCACCTTGTTTTACATCATTTGCAGAACTAGTTTTAAAATTTTCTAATACAATTTCTTTCTGTAAATCTGCAATTTGATTATTAAAATAAGTCCTCTTAGAAGGCAATCCATAAATGATGAGAATAATAAATATAAAAAAAATAAAGAAATATATAAGATAATCCATTATATTATATTTATAAAAAAATTATTTGTATGATTTGATTACATTTGTTCCATCTTTTAATGTTTTTGCAATATATTTATATTTTTTATTACTACTTTTATCATAAATAGTGAAAGTAAGTTGTTTTTTGCTTTTATCATCATGTAATTTCATAAAATTATAGGCATTATTTGCGGCAATAATGGGGCGCTCCGCTTTAAATACATGTTCACTATACTTCTCATTATTAAGAAAATGAAATGTTCTCATTTTAATTTTCTTACCGGCACGTTGTGTTAGGTAACTTGGGGTAGGATTTGTTAAAATTGAATATATATTTGAATTTTGTTGTTTTGTTGGAAATTGCGGCTGTTTCCACTGTTGCAATGCTCGCTGTTGCCGTTGTTGCAATGGTAGCGGTTGCTGTTGTTGCTGCTGTTGCCATGGTAGCGGTTGCTGTTGTTGCTGCTGTTGCCGTGGTAGCAGTTGCTGTTGTTGCAATGCTCGCTGTTGCTGCTGTTGCTGTTGCCATGGTAGCGGTTGCTGCAATGCTCGCTGTTGCTGTTGCTGCTGTTGCCATGGTAGCGGTTGCTGCAATGAACGCTGTTGCTGTTGCTGCTGTTGCCATGGTAGCGGTTGCTGCAGTTGCAATGCTCGCTGTTGCTGCTGTTGCTGTTGCTGCTGTTGCCATGGTAGCGGTTGCTGCAGTTGCAATGCTCGCTGTTGCTGCTGTTGCTGCTGTTGCTGTTGCCATGGTAGCGGTTGCTGTTGTTGCAATGCTCGTTGTTTCTGCTGTTGCAATGGTAGGGATTGCTGCTGCTGTTCCCATGGTTGTTGCGATTGTTGCAGTTCCCATGGTAGCGATTGCTGTTGTTTCAGTTGTTGCGATGGAAGTAATGGGTCCATTTGCTGTGTATTTATTGTTGGTTGTAATAGAGGTGATTGTTCTAGTTTTTCTAGAAATTGTTGATTTTGGTATCCTTGAGGTTGTTGTTCTGGTATAATATGTAAATTACTCATCAATTTTGAACTTATAATTTCTGATTCAAGTTGGATTGCTTGTTGTTGTTTTAATCCATCAATAATTCTTTTAAATTTTTCATTATTACTTATTATTTGTTGGATAGATTCATTTGTAAATTGATAATTACCGTCAATATTAAATTTTTTTTTAAATTGTTCAACTATTATTGAAAACTTAGTATTTCTTGATAATATTTCTAATAATCTACCCATTATTTTAAAATTTGATTTATAAATTAAAACATATAACATATCAATTTCTGATTTATTTACACCATTAATTGGAGTATTTTGAATAATATTTGGTGTTATAAGAGGGTCTGCTCCAAGATTTATAAGAATATTTACTAGTAATAATTTTACTTCACTATCTATTGTATCATTCATTAAAAGACTATATAATATTGTATATCCTAATGGTATTCCTTGACTATTAATATTTTTAAAAAATTTTGGGATTTGAGGTATTTGTCTATTATTTTGTAATATTTTTAATAAAAGAGGTATTGATGCTCCATTTTTCATTGTTAAACTTAATAAGTCTTTATTATAATTAACATTAATATATGGCATTCTTACTAATTGATTCAATATACTTTCTTGTAAAAGTGTATTTGCTTGATTTATTTTAATTTTATAATTTGTTTTATAAATTTCTGATAAATTAACTCCTTCATTAACAGAACCCAATAAAAATAAAATATATAACATACGTGGCAATATAATAAAATAATTAGGTAATTGTGGTTGTAATATTCCCTGTATTTTACTCAATTCAATTTGAAAAGATAACATTAATGTTGCTGTATCTTCATTTTCATTTATATTTATTCTTTGTTTTGCACCACACATTAAAAAGTATATTACAATGTGTTCTGCTCCAATAATTGTAGCCAATCCCAATAATGTAACATTTATAATATCAGTTGGATTATTTATATTTGGAATACCAGGGAATAAATCAGATAATTTTATTGTAAAAAATTTATTTAATAATGAATAATTACCATTTAATAATAAATGAATTTTTTTAATAATATCGATTTTATTTTGATATGAATTTTGATTTATTTGGTCAGAACTATTTAATTTTGAATTAATTGGTATACCATTTATTAAATTTGTAATAAAATTTTTATATAATGTATATGTTTTATCCATCATTATAAAATGTGGTTTTACTGAATTAGGAATATTTCCAGAATTCCAATAGGTTTTATTATGATTTATTATTGCACTTGCAATTGAGCTTGCAATTGTATCTATGTTCGATTGTTGCTGTAATTGTGGAACTAATTGGTCTTGTCGAATAATTTTTTGTGGAGGATTTGATATAATAAATTGCAAATTTATAATTTCTGGTATTGGTGTTCCAGATAGTTCCGGTTGTTGTATTTGCGTTCCAGAACTTTTTATTTCAGTATTTGGATTTTTACTTGTTATATTTCCCATATTTGATTATATATTATAATCAAATATAATAATATTTATCCAATTTATCCAATTTCTCCTCTAAATTATTTAGAATGCACCTAACGAGCACCTGAACCCTTCCTATCTGAGTATTCGCCAGTTGATTCTGGTGCATCTAAATTGCATCCCCAGCAAGGAATCTTGCTTTTCTTAATATAATCCTTTGAATCTGGATGTTTCTCAATATCGAATTTCCGGAAATCACATTTGTCTTCTGCCTCAAAATTTCCTCGCCATTTCATGCATTCTGATTTATCCCGATTCTCCTTCTTCCAGCAATAGCATGCCGAATCAACATCTGAATATTTCGAACAATATACATCAACACTCCTCTTACAGTTGCTATTATTTGGAACGCCATTAGTCCAGTCCGTTTTTCTACATTCGAATTGATTGCAAGGATTCTCTGGTGTTAGCATAACAAATGGACAATTACTCAAGTCAGCTTTATATTTTGTCTTATCTAACATATCTGGTAATTTGCATTTGGGGAAATTAATTTCGAATATTTTTCTCGCAGTATCAATATCACCACCATAGTCTCTTATTCCACTGTATCCAATGTCTTTTGCCAATTTGGAGCCATAAGGAATTATTACATAATAGCGGTCATTTTCATAAATAACTTTTGGACATATCTGGTTATCATCTTTCTCTTTACTCTCTTTACTCTCTTTACTCTCTTTACTCTCTTTACTGATTTCTTCCAATTTTATCTCATTTATTCGTAAAATAAAATCATCCACATTATTATCAATATATGGATTTGCCAATTCATTTCCAATTGCCTTCATTTTCATAAAATACTTAGTTGTTTTACTAATATTCTCACTAGACTGGTTTTCATTATAATATGCAAATGTATAAAAGCTCCCCTGGAATTTTCCAATTGGATTAATCATAACAGGAGAATTATCAAAATAAATTTTGGGACATCTCGCATCTAATACTAATTCTCCATTAATATACATGAATATTTTATCACCATTATAGCTAATTGCCATCATATTTTCCATAGATGACAAATATTGGATTTCCGTTTTATACTTTTCTCCACCAGCAATCAAATAAATATTACCATATTTTTGGGGCAAAATGACCTCTAGAGCTGTATTCTGATTCCCCGATATTTTTAGAATAGTTGTCCCCATAAGTTCTTTCCCAATTGGTATATCTTCACTTGACTCTTCTTCTTCTTCAGCGGGTATATTCCAGCGATTAGCAAATGACTCCGAAATTGGCGTCCCTGAACCTTTTATAAATAGAAATAGGCTAAATTTATTATTATATTTCATACGGTCCTCATTTTGCAATTGGAATGCATTTGGTCCTTTCAAAATATTATTTGTCAAATCAACATCCATTTTCTGAACGCCAACATTTCGAGAAGCTACAAAAGAAAAATCATTCCCGCTTAAATCTTTTATAACTTTATTGGAAGATTCAACTGATTTGGGATGAAATGCATTCAAATAACAGCGAAGGTTTGTAGTAACTGGAATATTATATCCATCAATGATTTCTTCTAAAACAACATTCGTCAAATAATTATAGCCCTTAATGTTATTAAAATTAAACATTAGGCTAATAAATAATTCCATTGTGTTGTCTGTATTGTCATCTTTTGGCGTCTGAAAGAGACAATATTGATTCTTAAAATTTACTTCTTTTTTATCATCGTTCAGTGTTTTCAAAAATATAGATTTCCCATTGTTCATCTGCTTATACTGAAGTCGATGAATAAGTGGCAAATTATTTGTAGAATAATACAAACAGCGAAGGCAATATATTTTATTTGGTTTAACATCCAATTTTATTTGATAAAAAATTGATGTGCGATAATCTATTTTATCATTTTTTGATTGTCGAAGAACATATTTACTTGCCCCAGAATTAGGGAAGATAATAATGTCAGCATTTCCAGATTTTTCCTGAAATTCTTTTATATTTTTGCCATCTTCAAATGAACTGTTATGTAGTAAATTATGTTCTGATAATCTTTCTGAAATAAATGATTCATTAAAGTCTTTTTTCTTAAAAATGAATGCGAAAACAACAATGAAGATTAATAATAATAGAAAAGTAAATACATAAATATGAATCATATTTATTTATAAAGAGAAATAATTTAAGTCGATATACTATAAACTTCTAAATCTTTTAATTGATAGTTATTATAAGTTTGTTTGTTAACTCCTAATGGACCTTTACCATTATTTATATATGTAAATACATTATTGGTTAAAGTCTTTTGCGATGACAACGTAGAAAAATCAAAACCACCTCCAAATGTTGGACCATAATTAGAGAATTGATAAATTGCATAATTGCCTGGACCAAATATAGATTCGGTTGTAGTATATTTTTTATCATTATCAAATAAAAATGTATCAGGATTACTAATATATTGACCATTTAGATAACCCCAACTAATCGGACTATATGCTCCTATAAATCTTCCATCTTCTAATGTTGCTATAGTAATAGTTTCTCCTTTATTATCACATAATTGGTGAAATGTTTGAGCATTCCATCCATTTGTGGATGCTTTAAATAATAATTTAGATGATTTTATTTTATTTTTCATAAAATTATTAGCTTTTTTAATGCTATATGGAGTAGATGTTTGCTCTTTTATACTTGTATCTATCTTCTGAAGAGTTTGTGGTGTAAATGCTAAATTAGAGTCTGTTTGGATTCCAGAGGCTTCTAAGAAATTTGATAATATTGGGGTATTTTCAAGAAATTTTGTGCTATATCCATCCATATTATAAATATCTCCAGATGATAGGTTATAGACAATATTTTTAATAAAAAAAGATGTTGTTGATTTAAAATTTCCGGTATAGCCGCTAAATTTTACTGTTTTTTGTCCGGCAGATAAAGTTTTTGGTTCTACATTAACATCATACCATTTATCAGTATTTATTTTTCTTCCTTGTAAAATTGCATTAATTCCCTGTGGAACATTTGATAATGCAAATAAAATATCTGGATTAGTTAAACCACTTGGTGAATTTGATTCTATTATTTTATCAGAAACAGCACCATTTGAGAATATGACTCGATATTCTGCATTACAAACACTATCTGGATTACTACTACACCAACTGGAATACCATAAATCACTAGTACTAGCTCCATAACCAACACTATTATATTGTGTAGCAATTCCTGTTACTGTTGGAATATTATTATTATTTGTATATAAATCTTTTTCAATAAAGTATCTCATTTTTACTGGGAAGGGTTTTGATGGGTCCGTATATTTCAAATCTGTTTCAATCAGTTTTAGAGTCGCACGATATCCTTTATATTGACCAGATGGAATTATCCCAGTCAGAATATTAGAACCCGCATTTATTACATTCATCTTAAAATTAAAATATTCATCTTCTACTATTCCATTTCCATTTGGATCCATTTTTATAATTAAAAATTTAACCTTATTAATATCTAATGTTGCCTTATAACTAGCAACTGTTCCATAATAAATCCATTTCCCGTTCCAAATTGGACCATAACTTTCTTCCCATACAGTTCGTCCCTTGGATTCAATTACAATATTTTTTCCATTTACTTTTCCAGATATTTTCCAACTAGGATTTTTAACTGAACCATAATCTGTTGGGACTTCCATACCTTGGAATAAATTTTTTCTATTTGGTTCAAAATTTTCAATAACATTTTTATTAATTTGATTTTTAAGTATTTGTTTTATATTCCAGGTATAGTTTTCAGATTTTGTTAAAAATACAGAACCATCATTTTTGTATAAATAACCATCAAAATCGGAATAAGCCAAATACATTCCAGATTTTAAGTGTCGAATCTTATAAATAGAACCAGTAGTTCCTTGTTGTATAAGTTCCCAATGTTGCCTTAATGCTGCTTTAAATCTTCTTGCTTTAAGAACCATAACGCTATTTTCTAATTCAACATCAAGGTAAAAATATGGAGTTGAATATGTGCGAATAAAAACTATAAGTGGTGAAGTTACAATTTTTGTAACTGGTTCAAATGACCAAAATTGTGGTCTCTGAGTGTCTAGATATGTTGTGCTAATTGGTCCAACATCATTCTTTGGACTCTTAGCATATAAAACGACTTCATCCGCTAATTTACGTGAAGATAAATAGACAAATGATTCATTATTTTCAGAAGTAAATGATAGTGCATAATCCATATTAGCAGTTGCAGGAGAAATTATATTAATTTTAGAATTGATGAGTGGTTCTTCTGTAATTGGTTTAAATACGGCATTTGTCGCAATTTTTTTAAATTCTGCACCTCCATTTGTCTCAATAAATACAGGGTCTGCCATTATATTTTGGTTGATATTTATAAAATTATTATCAAATGTAAATTTTTCATTAACTTTTGTATATGAATTAGCTGATTTTGACAATAATAAAATAAATGAACCGCTTGAAGATGCTATACTATTTATCCAAGAAAATTTAAAGATATTAGTAAAAATATTTTTAGTAAAATTATCTGCTTTTGTGAAAGGAGTAATATTATTTCCGGCAATAAGTATATATGAGTCATTATCAATTCCTAAAATAGCAGTATTTAAGCTTTCTAAATCACTAAAATTTTTAACGCGTGTTTTCATATTATCGTATTTTTCATTGAATAAATCATCATTTGTAATATAAGTAAGAACTATTTGATTACTAAAATTAGTATATATATTTGTATTTGTATTTGCAGAAGTAATATTAATCCCAATATAAGGCGTATAATATTTAACATATATCATTAATGTAATTGGTTTAACCTCTTTTTGAACCAAAACTGTTTGAATTGGGTTATCTATTAATTTTATTTTTTTTAACTCATTCATTTGTCTTTCTTTTGATTTTTGATTAGTATAAAAAATATCTAATGAAGAATTCATAATTTGGTCGTAGTTTGATAAACTTTCTATATTTGTTTTATTCGTTTCTAAATATGTAAATGGTATTATTAAAATAAGGAAGAACATAAAAATAATTGGTATATTTCTAGATATTTTACCCTGATAATAAAGATATATAAGGCATATTAATATAATAAAAAAAAGTAATCCAAATATTTGTATCATTATATTTGAATTAGATAAATTTTTTACACAAAAAATTATTTATCCAATGGCTTCCATTCCGACCATGGATTTTCTAAGAGAACTGGCGATGGATCATTTTGCTCATTCAAAATACGTTTCATCATTTTTAACTCATAATTATCATTTACTTTTGGCTGATTTTTATTCAAAGGATTTTCTAAATATGCGGGAAAATATTTTTGATTTATATTATCAATCCCTGAATTTACTGACCGATTCATACAACCGTCATCAAACCGATAGCTATTAATATCAGTTGGTTTTTGCCCCGCCCTTTGTTTATTTTGTGTATTTTTGTCAATATCGGGATTATTAAAATCATTCACTGTAAATGGTCTATTATTATTATAGCTTACATTGATGTTAATTGGATTTAAGGTGTCCGTATTACGGTTGCTTAATCCTTTATTTCCATCATCCATTAAATGTTTATTGATATCCGGACGTTCTTCCTGTTTATCTGTAGCTTCTTTTGCTTTTTTATCACCATTTGGTGTAGCAGATGGTTTTGATGCGCTAGAATTTTGAGTTTGTTTTTCTGCTATCTGAGCATATTTATGATATGACTCCTCTTCTTCCATAACTGGAAATTTCCGAGTCATTTCTTCTTCCATAACAGGAAATTTCCGAGTCATTTCTTCTTCCATAACTGGAAATTTCCGAGTCATTTCTTCTTCCATAACAGGAAATTTCCGAGTCATTTCTTCTTCCATAACAGGAACTTTCTTAATCATTTCCTCTTCTACCATTGGAATATTCATAGATGATGTAATATTTTCTTCTTCAGACAATGACTCTTTTGTAAATCGTTCTTGTAATCTTGATTCAAAACCCTCTGTTAAAAATTTTTCCATTTTATTTTGATACATTGATCTTGCAGAAAAATCAATAATCAAAAATAATAGGATTGCAAATATTGGGATAGTAATTATATCTTGGCGCTGAAAGCCTTTATGAATTGTAAAAACTATTAAGCAAGATACAAAAATAGAGAAAACAAGATAAGAAATTCGATATCCAATAATTTGTGTATTCATATGAATTATATATATAATATCTAAATTAATTTTAAGAATAATATTATTAATAATATAAAGTATGGATAATATTTATAAAGGAGAAACAATTCGAGAATTAGTAAAAAATGATTTCATTGTAAAAAAGAATAAAGTTAAGCTAAATACTTATAAAGTATTCCTAAATAAGAAAATTACAGAGGGATATAATGGTATTTTGGTTATTTACGCACCATGGTGCGAAAGTTGCGTTATTTCCAAAAATATGTGGGAGAATTTTGCCAGATTGTTTAAATATAAATTTAAAATATACGCCTTGAATACTTATAATTTTAAAGGAATGAATCAAGATATGACTTTACCATTGGACATTCATGTTTATCCTGATTACAGGTTTGTATCAAAATCTGGAGAAATTAAGGAATATAAAGGGAAAAAAACAGAAGCAGAAATTATTAAATTTATAATAAAAAATATTTGATAATATTATATGTATAAATACATTGTAATAATTATAATAATACTTATTATTTTAATAATTTTAGCAAAATATATTGATTATTATTTATATAAATATATCTATAAACTTTATTTATTTGAGCAAAAGTCAAATGATATAAATATTTTAAATAAATTCAATATAAATAATAACAATAAAATAATAAGTTTAAGTTTATTTGGTGATAATCCATATTATTATAATCATGCATATAAAATGAAAGATGATTTACCAAAATATTTCCCAAATTGGGAATTACGCATTTATATACATTATAAAACACCAGAATTTGTCATTAAAAAATTTATTGAAAAGGGCTGTCAAGTAGTTATTATACAACAAGATAATATGACTCCATCAGATTCTACATTTTGGAGATTTTTAGCAGCACAAGATGATGTGATATTTATGTGTAGGGATGTTGATTATCAATTAAATAATTTTGATTTTCAACAAGTTAATAAATGGTTAAAAGAAGATAAAACATATTTTATAAGATATTTATGCACACATCCTTCATTAAAATTAGAATTATTAATAAGAGGGATATATTCTTCATTTCATGCTGGATTTTGGGGAGGAAGAAATAGATGTGTTCCAAATATTTTGGAAAAAATTAATAATTATAAATATAGAAAACATTGGAGGCGAGATGAATTATTTTTAGAAACTATTATTTGGGAAGAATATGTAAAGAACAAAGGAATAACAATTATATTTGATTATAAAATGGGTAAAACTTCTAAAAAATTTATTCAGCCTTATATTAAAATAAGACAATTAGAATTTGAAAATCCAATGCAAAATTATTTAAAAAGTCAATCAGTTACAGGTAGATTAAAAAAAGTTTTTGAATATTTCAATTAAATAATTATCTTATTATACATATGGAAATCCCAAAAATAATATTTCAAACATGGAAAACACATGATGTTCCAGACCAATGGAAGCATGCACAAAAAACAGTAAAAGAAAAAAATAAAGATTGGAAATATGTGCTATTGTCTGATGAAGATAATTTACGAATTGTGAAAAAAAATTTCCCGGATTTTTTACCATATTTTTTGAATTTTAAATATAATATACAACGAGCTGATGCTATCCGTTATATGGTATTATATTTATATGGTGGTGTTTATCTTGATTTAGATTTTCAAGCAATAAAACCATTTGGATCAATAGTTTTAGATAAAGATAAAGAAGTTGGATTAATTAAAAGTGGCAATATAGATTGTATTACAAATTCATTCTTGTGCTCTCATAAAGGCGCTAAATTTTGGCTTGAATGTATTGAAGAAATGAAAAAACCATATAAATGGTGGCATATTACAAAACATTTGAAAATTATGTGTAGCACTGGACCATTAATGGTTGATAGAGTTTATAAGAAAAATAAAGATAAAACCCAATTATTAGAAATTACTGTTCCTTGTAGTGTTTGTAATATAGATAATTGTGAATATAATAAAAAATATTTTTTACGTGGAATACGTGGAGATTCATGGCATAGTTGGGATTCATATATGATTAATATAATTCATTGCAATAAAAAAAGTATTATTTATATTATTCTGATTATTATTTTCACAATTATTATTATTTATCGAATAATGCGATAGATTTTATTTTTAGTAATTTTTTGGCAATGAGATTGAAATATTTTATCTTGTGATGCATAATATTTTTTCAGATTACAAATTTCATTCTCTTTAGATTTTCTTTTATCATTTGGTGAATAAGAAAATACATAAGTTGGCTTTTTTGATACTGTTAATACTACATTTGAAACTTTTATGTGTTGAATATGTCCATATTCTCCTAATGGATTATGTGTTAAAACCATTTTAACATTCGTTTTATTAATCTCATTCTCAATATCTTTGTATAATTGAGGATGCATATTATAATGAATTGGACTGTCTTGATAATTCCATATTTCAAGTGCTGTATCAAAATAGATTGCAATATTTTTTAATTCATTCACTCTTGTAGTATTACTTGCATTTGTTATACATAAAATTTTCCAACCTTTGTTCTCTTTTAATTGATAATATCCCCATAATGTTTCATCATCAGGATGAGCAATAATTAATAATTTATGATACGGTTTATCAATAATTACTTTTTTAATACCATCAAATATTGTTACTTTTGAAATATAAAATCCAAATATAATAATAAAAATAATAGTTATCATCATAAATATATTTTTCATAATATTCTTATTTATATAGATATTTTAATTTGTGCATGGGGGGGAAGCGCGCTTCCCCCACTAGATATACTCTTGAATAAGCATGGGGGTGTAAGGGGGGAAGCGCACTTCCCCCCCACTAGATATACTCTTGAATAAGCATGGGGGGGTAAGGGGGGAAGTGCGCTTCCCCCCACTAGATATACTCTTGAATAAGCATGGGGGTAACGAATAACTTTGTGATTA